>Ga0207422_1000664_pt1 | contig 97365 bp, 85 predicted proteins | sample MarCyaLeptolynsp_FD_187757 | JGI IMG/M metagenome (GOLD analysis project Ga0207422, IMG submission 187757) | Marine cyanobacterial communities from Panama - species 1 Leptolyngbya sp. (SPAdes) | ecosystem: Environmental > Aquatic > Marine > Unclassified | place: Panama: Panama City | collected...
GGGCTGCAGTAAATGCTGATCCCGATCCGGTCGAACCAACCGCGCGCCATCCATGACAAAGTCTCCTTATGCGATGAACGGCGATCTTATTAGATTCGAATGCGAAGGGGAATTTTTTCCCAGGCTCACCGCGGACCACTTCGTGCGACGCTGCGCGCGGTAGGTCAGGTGACAACCTGACAACGGGCGCGTCGTTGGCGTTGTTTGCTTAATGAGTGTTTGGCCCTACGGCAATATGAGATACAGCTCGCATTAATGGCACGTCGCTGGTGGCAGAGTCAGGTTATCACCTGCCCTACCGCTCAGTAACGCAAACGATAGGGCAATCACAGCACCATACCTAACCAATGGTCCGCACAGCGAGACCCTACAGATGCGTCACGCACCCGACGTCGCCTTCTCTCCACCCGTTACCCACGCCGTCGCTTTCATCACGACCACATACATCAACGGGATTAAAAATACACCGAGAAACGTTGCCAACAACATGCCGCCGAAGACCGCGGTGCCGATGGCTTGGCGGCTGTTGGCACCGGCGCCGGTGGCGATCACTAGTGGGAACGTGCCCAGTACGAACGACAGCGCCGTCATCAGGATCGGTCGAAAACGCAACTGCGCCGCTTCGATAGCGGCGTCGGTGATGCTCTTGCCGCTCCTGCGTAACTGCTCGGCGAACTCGACGATCAGAATCGCATTCTTGCACACGAGCGCGATCAACAGCACGAGGCCGATCTGCGTGTACACGTTGTTATCCATACCGCGCAGGAACACGGCGATGAGCGCCCCCAATACGCCGATCGGGATCGTCGCCATAATCGTTAACGGTGTGGACCAGCTTTCGTATTGCGCCGCCAAAAACAAGAATGCAAACGCCAGCGCCAAGCCAAACACGATCGGCGCGGCCGTGCCCGCTTTCTTTTCCTGATACGTCATGCCCGTCCATTCGTAACCGAAACCGTCGGGCAACTGCTGTGCGGCAATCTGTTCCATCAGCGCCACCGTCTCACCCGAACTTTTGCCCGGCGGCGACGAACCATTGATCCCCGCGCTGGGGAAAAGGTTATAGCGATAGATCACCGACGGCCCTGCGATGTTCTGCACTTCGGCAAATGTGCTCAACGGCAGCGTTTCACCGCGATCGTTGCGCACTTCGAGTTGGCGAATGTCATCAATGTTTTGGCGATACGCCGCATCGGCCTGCGCTCGCACCTGATACGTGCGTCCGAACAAGTTGAAGTCATTCACATACGCCGAACCGAGATTGGCCTGCAGCGTTTCAAACACCACGTCCAGCGGCACGCTCAACCGTTGGGCTTTGGTGCGGTCGATATCGAGATACAACTGCGGCACTTCGGCGCTGTAGCCGGTGAACGGTGCCTGCACCTGACCAGATTGCATCGCCGCGCCGATCACATCTTGCGTGAAGACCTGCAACAAATCGGCCCCGGCATCGGACCGATCCTGAATCTGCATATCGAAACCGCCGGCATTGCCCAGCCCCTGAATCGCCGGTGGACGAAACGGAAAGATCATCGCTTCGGGCATACCAGCCACAGCGCGATGAATGTTCTGCGTAATGGCTTCGATCGATTGTTCCGCCGCTTGCCGCTCGCCCCAGGGCGAGAGAATCACGACCAATGATCCCGCATTGGGCATGGCCGCGTTTGTAAGCAGCGACGTACCACCGATCGTAACGACGCCATCGACGCCGGGGATTTTTTGAATCGCCTGTTGCGCGTCTTCAAGCACCTTTTCCGTACGCGGCAACTTAGCGGCATCGGGCAGTTGCACGTTCACAAACATGTAGAGCTGATCTTCGAGCGGCAAGAACCCCGTCGGCACCGTATCAAAAATAAATCCCGTCGCGCCGAGAATTCCGACGAAAATCAACACGGACACCAACGCGACGCGCACCCCTTTGCGCACAAACCATAGATAACTCGTCTGCCCCATACCCAAGAGCGAATCGAAGCCGCGAAAGAAAAAGTTCGCCTTGCCTTCGCGACGCCGCAATAAAAGTCCGCACAGCGCCGGGCTGAGCGTGAGCGCGTTCACGCTCGACAGCACCGTGGCGATGGAAAGTGTTAATCCGAACTGGCGATACAACTGCCCCGTGATGCCGGGCAATACCGACGTCGGCAGGAACACCGCCAACAATACCGCCGTCGTGGCGATCACCGGCCCTGTGATCTCCTTCATCGATTGACGCGCGGCGTCTTTCGCGGAGATGCCGGGGTTTTCCTCCATAATGCGTGCCGTGTTTTCGACGACAACGATCGCATCGTCTACGACGATACCAATCGCCAGCACCAACCCGAACAGCGTGAGCATGTTGATGCTAAAGCCGAATGCCAACAGCACCGCGAACGTGCCAATAATCGAAACGGGAATCGCCGCACCGGGAATCAGCGTCGCCCGCCAATCCTGCAAGAAAACGAGCACCGTCAGGAACACCAGGATCGCCGCAATCACGAGCGTTTCGACAACCTCGTCGATGGAGCCCGCTACGAATCGCGTGAAGTCGTAGAACACAGGGCACTCGATGCCCTCGGGAAAGTCCTTCCGCAACTCCTCCAGCTTCGCGCGCACACCTTCCGAAACATCCAACGCATTGGAACCCGGCAACTGAAAGATCCCCAGCACCGGCGCGGGCATACCGTTGAACTTACCAAAGCTGGAATAGCTTTGCGCGCCGAGTTCGACGCGTGCCACATCTTTCAAATACAACGTGCGCTGTTGATCGCCGACCTTGAGAATGATATTCTCAAACTCTTCGACCGTCTTCAGCCGCCCTTTGGTTTGAATCGTATATTGAAAGCCCGCGTTACTCTCGACCGGCGGCCCGCCGATCTCGCCCGCCGCCACCTGTACGTTTTGCGTGCGCAGCGCCGCGATCACATCCCCCGCCGTCAGGCTGCGCGCTGCAAGGCGATCCGGATTGAGCCAGATGCGCATCGAGTAATCTTTGACGCCGAAGACACTCACGTCGCCCACGCCCGGCACGCGCGACAGTTCGTCTTTCATATAGATGCTGACGTAGTTGCTTAAGAAGAGCTGGTCGTACTTGCCGTTCGGCGAGTGCGGTGCCAACACCATCAACATACTTTGCGAACGCTTACGCGTGGAGATGCCCTGCTGCCGCACTTCATTCGGCAAGCGCGGCTCGGCCACCGACACACGGTTCTGCACTTTGACTGCCGCCAAATCGACATCAGTGCCGACTTCAAACGTGACTGTCAGCGTGTAGCTGCCATCGTTGGCACTGATCGACGACATGTAGATCATGCCGTCGACGCCGTTGACCTCCTGTTCGATCGGCGCGGCGACCGTGTCCATCACCGTTTGGGCATCGGCACCGGGAAAGGCCGCCGTTACCTGAACGGTCGGCGGCGCGATCTCGGGGTATTGCTCGACGGGCAACACGAAAATCGCCAACACGCCGGAGAGCACCATCACGATGGCGACGACGCTGGCAAAAATCGGACGGTTGATGAAGAACTGACTAAACATCGGAACCGTCCTCGGCGTTTGTAGTCGTATCGTTGGAATCGGCAGTCTTGCTCGCGTTCGTTTCATACGGCGTCGGCTTTACCGGCATACCGGGGCGCGCCTTTTGCAATCCTTCAACGATGTACCGTTCGCCGCCCTGCAAACCTTCGATCACTTGAATACGACCGTCGTCGGTCCGTTCGCCGAGCGCGACGGACTGTCGGCTTACGATATCCTTCTCATCGAGCATCAAGATGTATTTACCGTCGAGCCCGCTTCCGACCGCCTTCTCTTCAATCAACAACGCCTCGTCGGTTTCAAACGCCGGCACGCGTATGCGGCAAAACAACCCAGGATAAAGCAACGTGCGCGGGTTCTCATAACTGGCCCTTACCGAAATCGTGCCTGTCGACGGGTCGAGCATGTTATCGACATAATCGATGCGGCCCTTATGCGGGTAGCCTTCTTCATTGATCAAACCAAGGAAGGCCGGCGGCGTAGTCTCGTCAATCGTGCCGTCCTTACCGCGTTCGAGGTATTGCATCACGATGCGCTCGCTCACATCAAAGTAAGCATGCACCGGGTCCATCTGCACGATCGTGCATAGCAACGTTGCCTCGCTCGAGCCGACCAAATCGCCGACGTCGACCTGATGATCATCCACGCGTCCGCTCAACGGCGCGCGAATTTCGGTGTAGCTCAAATCGATCTGTGCGTCCTTCAGGTCCGCCTCTGCCGTTTTGACTTCTGCCTGTCGCTGGCTTAAATCAGCGCGGGCGTTGCTCATTTCATCTTCCGACGCCGCATTCTTTTCAAACACGCGCTGCACACGATCGAACGTTGTCTGCGCCAACTCCAGCCGCGCCCGAGCTTGTTGCAATTGGCCGTCGGCGCGATCGATTGCCGCCTGATATCGGTCTTGCTCCAGCACGAAGAGCAAGTCGCCCTTATTCACGTCGGTGCTCGGCTCAAACTCGATGCGCTCGACGAAGCCGCGCACTCGCGCCCGCACCTCCACCGTGCTGGCCGCCCTCAGCACACCGTTGTATTTGTAATACTCCGTCAACGCCCCGCGCTTCACCGTGGCGACCTTGACCATCGGCGTCGGCGGCGGTGGCGGCGCGGACTCTTCGCGGCAGCCGCCTAATGCGATGGCCACCAATCCCGCGAACATGATGTTCTCGTAACAGCGCCGCGAAGATCGCGGCTTGGAAAGTTGCATCCGGTTGTGCATAATTAGTCCCTTTAAAGAGGCGCTGATGCCTAACCCACTTGGCAAGATTGCAAAGCTTAGCATAGTCGATAATGGCAGCAAAAACCCGCGCATCGAATAATCGGCAACTTTAGGGCTTTACGGCATAAAATGTCGGGAATTGGTTGACGCGGAGAGCAATGCCACTCGAAATATTAGCCAATGCATCGTTGAGATTGGCCCGGGCTAATTCCTTTGCAATGATGGTTCTAGTTTGAGACTATCAGCCGAGATAGCTCGGATACTGCTCGATTAACCAGATATCAGTCCTCTTCTGAAAGCGGCACCCGCCCTGTGGCACCAGCCAATCTCCGGTGGATGCTAACAAATCTTCCCTGCACGTAGTCATTCGCGCAGTGTTTTTAGTTCGTTCATGGACTTCAACCAGTGCACAAAAAAACCGTGCCGACCGGCACGGTTTCGATTCCGTTAAGTTTACTCACATGTCGAAGCTTAGTGCACAGACTCGGCTTCGCGCTGCTTGGGTTCGTTGAACGACTTATTGTTCGCGTCAAGGTCGTCCTTATTGGGCAGGCTCTTCTTGACTTCATTGCGAACGTCTTCGATTTCGTCCCCCGTATCGCGCAGGCCCTTCTTGAACTCGACGAAGCTCTTGCCGAGCGAACGACCGACCTCGGGCAGGCGGCGGCCGAAAATCAACAGGGCCACGACGCCGATCACCATCATTTCCGGAAAGCCGATATTTTGGAAAAAAGCCAACAGCATAGGTTGCGTGTCCATCACGGACCTCCGGGGAATCTGAAAACGGCAAGGCCTGCTAAATCCTAAGTTACGCAAGCCGGATAATCCACTGCCAAACGTCGCGACGGCCGTTCTAATGCCACTCGCATGCGGATTTCCCGAGTTTCATCGGCATTTTTTGACGGTTAGTGGCGTTGGAGCCGGGCCACGGCACGAAATCAAGGCAGTGCTGCGTCTAGTCGATTTTCTCGGGCTTACTCGATTGCCGTCGCACATCCGCCGCCACGGCAAGAATCGCCGATAACTAAATATACAGCCGCGCGCCCATCGGTTTGCGTGCGCACCGAGTTTTTTAACTTGCAGGGAACGACTCGCTCATGTGCGGCATCGCCGGCATCGCCGGACAACACGCCCTCGCGTTTGACGGTCGCGCTCGCCTCGCGCGAATGATGGCGTTGCTGCGCCATCGCGGACCGGACGACGAAGGCGTTTGGGCGTCGGCTAATGTCGCCCTCGGCCATCGACGGCTCAGCATCATCGACCTGCATAGCGGTCGTCAACCAATCGCCAACGAGGACGGTCGCATTCAAACGATCGTCAACGGCGAGATTTATAACTTCCGCGAACTGCGCGATGCACTCATTCAAAAAGGCCACAGTTTTCGCAGCGGCAGCGACGCCGAAGTCGTCGTTCATTTATATGAAGAACACGGCGAGGCGTTTCTCGACCACCTCAACGGCATGTTCGCGATCGCGCTGTGGGATGAACGGCAACGCAAGCTGATTCTGGCGCGCGACCGGCTAGGTCTAAAACCGCTTTATTTCGCATCGTTAAACGGCGGTGTCGTCTTCGGCTCGGAACTAAAAGCCGTCGTCGCCGGGCTGGGTGATCACCACGAGCCCGACATCGACCTGCCTGCGTTACACGACTACCTCACATTCGGATTCATCTCCGCACCATGCACGATATTCAAGGACGTTTGTAAGTTAGCGCCCGGCGAAATGCTGACGTGGCAGAATCAGCGCATCACCACGCGCCGTTGGTGGGACTTACACTTTCACGAGTATCACGACGACGACGAAGCCACCATCACCTCGCAACTGTGGCACGAAGTCAAAACGGCGACGCGTGCCCGAACGATGGCCGACGTCCCGTTGGGCGCATTCCTGAGTGGCGGCGTCGATTCGACGTCCGTCGTCGCTTGCATGGTGGATAGCCACAGCAGCAACCAGCCCATCAAAACCATCACCTGCGGCTTCGATCAACGCGACCACGACGAAACGTCTGCGGCGCAACAAACAGCGGCCTTGCTCGGCACCAATCACCAACAACGGCGGGCGCAGCTTGATATGCTGCCGCTGGTCGATCGACTCGCGTGGCACTTTGACGAGCCATTCGCCGATGCCTCCGCCCTGCCGCTCTATCTGATTTGCGAAACGGCCCGGCGCGACATCACGGTGGCGCTGTCGGGCGACGGCGGTGACGAAGTGCTCGCTGGCTATCGCCGCTACGCGTTCGACGCTTTCGAAAACAAACTGCGCGACGCTATCCCAAATCGCTGGCATCGTCGTGTTGGCGCGATTGGACGCAGTTGGCCGCGCCACCCGATGATGCCGCGCTTCCTGCGCGCGGGAGCCACACTCAGCAACGTCGCACTCGACGCCGCCACCGCCCACGGTCGCTCGGTTGCTACGATCATGCCTGAAGCAGCTCGCGGGTTGTTCACGAACGACGCACAGCTGGCCCTGCATGACTACGACCCGCTTCAACGCGTGCGCGATTTATATGCCGCATGCGATGCGCCCGACGCGGTTCGCAAATGCCAATACGTGGATATCCGACTCGGCTTGGGCGACGGCATACTCACCAAGGTCGATCGCGCCAGCATGGCCCACGGCCTCGAAGTTCGCGCTCCGTTGCTCGACTACCGCCTCGTCGAATACGCATGGGGCATCAAGCCAGCCCATCTGCGCGAGCGCGGTCATGGTAAGGCCCCCTTGCGGCGTGCCGTGGCATCGCGATTGAATCCGGAAATCGCATGGCGCACCAAGTCGGGGTTTGACGTACCGCTCGACGCTTGGTTTCGAAAAAAGCCAAGTTGGGCGCGAGACCGACTGTTCGATTCAAATTCGACGCTTTCAGCGATCATTCAACCGCAGCAAGTTGAAGAATTGTGGAACCGGCATCAGGCCGGTCAGCGAAACATCGGCCACGTGCTATGGCGCTTGCTGATGCTGCAAAGTTGGGCCGAACGATTCCTTAGTGCCGAGATGAAAGGCGTAAGTTCGCCTGCCGCATGATGTCACCCCGCGTTGTTCGCCATTTGCTGCTGCCCTTTCACGAAGCGTTGCTTCGTCGCCCCACGATGCGTTTCTTGCGCGAACTGGAAGCCTCGCAATGGCGCAGCGCCGACGAATTGGTCGCGTTGCAACAGGCCAAACTCCGTCGCTTGCTGCGCATTGCATACGATCGCTCGCCGTTTTATCGCAAGCGCATTGAAGATGCCGGTATCGATCCAAGTAGTGCGGCACTCGAATCGTTGCAACAATTGCCGACGCTAAAAAAAGGCGACATCCGCCACTGCGTAACCGACATTCTCACGATGCCCGCCAAGCACCTCACGCCGTGTTCGACGGGTGGTTCGACGGGTCAACCCTTGCAGTTCTATATGTGCCGCGCCCGCCAAGCAGCCGATCAAGCGGCCCGTGCGCGTAGCCGTCGTTGGTTCGGCATCGACCTAGGCGAACGCGAACTGTATCTATGGGGTTCGCCAGTTGAAATTGGCAATCAGGATCGCATAAAGCAAATGCGCGACTGGTTAACCAATCACCGCCTGCTGAATGCCTTTGCGCTTAATGAAGCCAACGGTGCCGACTACCTGCGCATCTACCACGCGAATCGACCGGCACATCTGTTTGGCTATCCGAGTAGTCTCGTACGTTGGGCACAGGTCGTACGCGATTGCGGCAAACGAATGAACAACCGTAACCTGCGGGCCGTGTTTACGACGGGCGAAGTGTTGACGCCATCGGACCGTGCGGTGTTGGAGGACACTTTCACCGTGCCGATTGCCGACGGTTATGGCGCACGCGATGCAGGGTTCGTCGCCCATCAATGCCTTGCAGGTAACTACCACTTGGCGATTGAAAACATGATCGTCGAATTGTTGGACGCCGACGGTAAGCCCGTTACCTACGATGCGGCGGGAGAAATAACTGTCACGCATCTCGATGCCGTCGGCATGCCGCTGATTCGTTACCGCACCGGCGACATGGCTGCGTGGGGCACAAACTCCTGCCCGTGCGGTCGCAATCTTATGTGTTTGAAAAACATCTCCGGCCGGCAAACCGATATGCTGCGTCGTCCCGATGGCGGCTTCGCTCATGCGCTGTCAATGATATACGTGCTGCGCGACACGCCCGTCGTGCGCACGTTTCAGATCGAACAGCAAGCCGATTTAAGCGTGGATATTCACGTGGAGGTTGAACGCTCGCTGACCGCAGCAGACGAAGCGCGCATGATCGGTCAGATGTATCGACAACTCGGCGGTAGCCTGCCGGTCCGGATTAATCAGGTGGACCGGATCGCGTCGCTGCCTTCGGGGAAACATCGCCACGTGATTTCGCGAGCTTCTTAGCCGCTTCCTTATCGTAGGTATCACCCTCAACCAATTGGCTCGTCAACAAGTCGTCGGCATATTGGGTCATCACGAATCGTCGCAGGTCGAATAGCGCGCGGAACGTGGCACACGCGATCGCCGCCGCCGTCGCCGCGAGAAACACCGTCGTGATATCGGCTGTCCGTGTGCGAATGAACAAGTGGCTCAATTCCGCAAAGACGGACGCCACGGTGCAGATGCCGATGCACGCCAACGCATGTCGACGCCAATTCGCGATACCGAATCGGTTAAATGCGAGGCTGATCAAACAGAACGCCAACGTGCCATAGCGCAGCATCTCACCCGTGATATCAAACATGGCCCGATTAGGTCGATTCAAAAAGTGCGGCTGGAATGGCACGAGATTCACCTTACGCCACGACAATACGCCGTCCGTTGTTTCAAATTGGAACGGTGACAACTCGTAACCGACCACAGTTACAACAGCCAACATCGCCGTCACGATCATCACCGGTTTCGACTGTAACCACTTTGCAAGCGTAGCGCCGCGCGGTTCATCCTCATCGGACTTGCGCTTCACCCAACGCGTGTAAGCAAATATCGCGACACCGAGCCCCCAGCCAAGCATGGCACAAGCGAAGTGTGCGGTATCCATCCCCCACGAGCTTAGGAAATGCCGAATGAAAACGATCAGTACGGAGAGCGTTTGCACGAGCAACCCGGCATATGCCGACACACTCCAAAAACCGCGCATCCCCCCCACCATTAAACCCGTGCAACACAACACCGTGAGGCCAGTGTAAACCACGACATCTACCACGCGGTCGATGACGTAATCCACGCGCATACGGTCGAGTTCAAACATGCCCTTGCGTTGATGGTTCTCAATATCAGCCTTGCACATGGCCGGTAGCTGCTGCCACTTCGCTTCGAACAAATAGTTCGCTCTTGGCAACGCCGCAGCAGCGCTGCGCACGTCGATTACCACGTCGAACGGTCGTAAACTCGCCACCAATAAACAACACGCCGCCAGCTTGGCCAACAACATGTACCAGTTGCGCTCGGCGTTGTGGCTCAGATGAATCAGGATCCGCCGCGCGAACGGTTCGATGAAGAACGCCATCATCGCCCCGAGCAGCGTACCGAGTGAGTTTGCAACCACATCCACCCAAGACGACACGCGCGCGTCCAACCAATGCTGCGCGTGTTCGATCGAGAAGCTTAGCAAGTATCCAAAGAATAACGCACCGATCAGCGCTACCAAGCGCCACACACCACGACGGCGCAGGCCCCAGAAGGCCAAGCCGCCCAACGGGACGTATATCCCGATGTTGGCGATCACATCGGTCATGCTGATGTCATTCAATCGCAAATAGCCGATGTATTTCGCGGTCGGATCCCACGCCGGCGCGGCCACAAAGTCGAACGGGATCAACGACATATAAGCCACGCCCAGCGCAAAGCCGCCGGTCAGTAGCAACGCTACGTGCCGCCCCAACCAGTTGATTAAGGGATCTTGCGAGAATGCGGATGTCGACGTGGCCAAGGTGCGGACCTCCTAACCGACATACATCGGTCGGGCCGCACGGGTTCGGAATGTAAACATGAAGCGCGGCGTTGCCACGACGCACTGCTTATAGGAAGAACGTGCCGCTGCTATTCAGGGCTAAGCGGGTATGCGTCCGAATTTCGCAACAGGTCGCGCAGATCTCGCAAGTTATCGAGCGTGCGTTGCCGCGGTTGGACGTAACCTTCCCACGGATTCGATTGATTACCGGGCGCGTCTTCGTCCATCGCGACCAAATCCCAAATGGCGTCGCGAAACAGGTGGCGAAATTGTTGCTCCGCCCGAAAGTCCGCTTCTTCGACCGACAAATCGTGGTCTTCACGCTCCGCCTGTTTGGCCAACCGCACGGCCAACTCCGGCGGCAAGTTCACAGCCACGCGAATCGCGAGCAGCGCCTCGCGCTGACGCAAATCCCAAAGCACACCCAGATATTCGGCGTCGGCTTCGTTGCTATCTTTGCGCGCATAGATCACGCACAAGTCTGCGTTGCGCTGATAGGCCGCATTAAGAATCGTGTCGACGTCGTAGCCGCGCGGGTCGAGCCCACCTTCGGTTAGAAACAGCACTTCGCGCACGCCCGGTTGGTTGTCGAGCAGTTGATTCCAATATACAGCGTGGTGTGGCGAAAACTCGGCCAGCCGCAGGTAGCGTCGCTTGCCGCTTTCGTCGCGCCGAGCGACCACACGGCTTACGCAGATCGCCGCAGGAAATCGATTGGCCTGCGGTGTCTTAGCCAGATTGCGAACGCCGATATTCGACAGCACCGCCGGCGCAACACCCAAGTCTTGCGACGTGATCGTCACCGGCGTTTCATCACGCTCGACGCGAAAGTGCTCACGATCCGACTTGCCACACGCGCCACACGCCGCCACGCCAATCGTGAGACCGAGGAGCCAGCCTGCTGAGGCATTGGTTGAAAAACGCGTTCGATACTGCGGCTTGATCATGAATGCTCTTCTCGGCGAACGGACAAAATAATGGCAGCGCACGACGATATGCGACTCGAAAAAACGAGCCGCTATACCGTTGTAAATATCGGCGACCCTGCCGACTTCGCTTGCCCGACCGATCGAATTCAAACGTCGCGATGCGCAGCAATTGCGCTATCAAAGATCAAAATTACCTCCGTCATGAATTGCTGCTTTAAACGCACGTCGGGAACTCACGCCCACGGGTAAATCGTCCGATACGAGAATACCCAGGGTGATCGTTACATGCCGTTAACCACGCAACCGACGCTACCGATCGATCTGACTGCCGACCCGATGCCGGCTTCAAAGCCGCGTATCGAACGGCCGATGTTGCGCGATGTCTTTCCGGCTCTCCCCTCCACCGAAGCACTGCCACAGCAAGCACTTTTAGGCCGCTACATCCTGCAGCTACCGCGCGTCACGTGGATGTTGCTCGACACGGCGATTGCTTTTTGCGGTTTGCTGTTGGGGCATCGACTGTTTGTTTGGTGGGACGCCCATCATTTGGGGCTAAACGAATACAGCCTGTTGCTCGCGGGCGTCGCACTCGCACCTTCCGTCGTGCTCTCCGGCAACATCTTCGGGCTATACGATTCCGAAACGCTTTGGTCGCGACCGCGTATCATCGCGCGGGGCATGATGACCGTCATTGCCGCTATGGCCGCCGCGTGGTTGGTGATGCACTTGTTTATGTATTCAGAGTTGAGTCGGCGCTCGGTCGCCACCGGCGTGATCTTCTACCTGCTCAGCGCTTCGGCGATTCGCCTGATCGCGCACCAGCTCGTGAAAAATGTGCGACGGGGCTTGCTCGTTATCGGCCAAGGCCCGCTGACCGGCACGATCGTGCGATCGGTACGTCGCGGCTCGGTACCCGGTTATCGCCTCGTCGGCGTGATTAAGGCCGGCATGGTTCACGACGGCGACATTCCTGTGATTGGCCGCGTCGAAGAGATTGAGGAGATTTGTCGACGTCATTCGATTTCCGAAGTCGTCGTCGCAAACGAATCGACGAACGAACGCGAACACGTGCGCGCTGCTCTCGCCTGTTTGCGACTCGGCTGCCGCGTGACCGATGAAACGACATTCTTTGAATCGACCTACGGCGAAGTGCCTGTTACCCACATTCAACCGACGTGGTTTTTGGCTGCCGATTTGAAGGCGCAGCGGCGCGAACATGCATTTGCCAAACGCGTGTTTGACGCAACGCTTGCGGCACTCGGGCTCGTGGTAGCCGCCCCGCTGATGCTGTTGGTCGCAGCCATCATTCGATTACGCGAAGGTGGACCGGCGATTTACTCGCAAACCCGCGTCGGTCAGGGTGGGCGACGATTCACGCTTTATAAATTCCGCACGATGATCGTCGATGCAGAAGCCGACGGCATGGCGTGGTGCCAGCCCAACGACCCACGGATTACACCGTTCGGGCATTTTCTACGCCGCAGTCGCATCGATGAGTTGCCGCAGCTTTGGAATATTCTGCGGGGTGACATGTCGATCGTCGGCCCCCGGCCCGAGCGCCCCGAGTTTACGGAACAACTCAGCCAAGTCATTCCGTTTTACGACGAACGCCACCTGATCAAACCGGGCCTGACCGGCTGGGCACAGATCAACTTCTCCTATGGTGCGTCCGTCAGCGACGCCCGCCGCAAGTTGCAACTCGACTTGTTCTACATCAAGCACGCAGCATTCGAGCTGGACCTCGTCATCCTGCTGCGGACGCTCGGCACGTTCTTCCTTGGCTCACGCTGATCGGCGTACGTCGCTGATCTTCAGATCGCCTTGTCGCGATGCAAGCGTTACGCGGCCTTTGCCGTTTTGCTTGCTTTCCAACAAGACTTCGTCGGCCATGTAGATTAGCTCTGCCAACGATTCGGGGCGGTTGTTAGCGATGCTTGCCACGCCGACGGACAACGTCGGTGCAGGCCTTACATCGACCATTACCTTTGCCTGCTGACGGAAATGCGCCAACACACGCTCTGCCACGGCCATCGCACGCGAAGCCGGTAAGCCGGGCATGATGAGCATGAACTCGTCGCCGCCGTAGCGGACGGCAAAGTCGCCGGTACGCGTCATCTGACGAAGCAACTCGCCAAGGAACACGAGCACCTTATCGCCGGCGCCATGGCCTGCGGTGTCGTTTAGCAACTTGAAATAATCCAAGTCGAACATCGCAAGTGATAGGTCTCGACGCCCGGCGCTTTGTGCTTGGTACACTTCCGTCAGCTTTTCATCGAGGAAGCGGCGGTTATACACACCAGTGAGCGAGTCCTGCCAAATTTCGGCTTTTAGCCGTTGTAAATCGCGCGTGACCTGACGCGTCTCCTCTGCGATACGCGTATCCACGCGCCGCTCGGTCATTACGGCTTTGTTGCGCCAATTGTGGATATCGAGTCGAAGCGCTGCCAACTTGTCGGCAATACTTCCGAATTCGTGATGGCGATAAGTCTTTGCGGGTTCGCGCTGCTCGTCTTTACATGCCGCTTCGGCTGTCTCTAAAAGCGATCCAAGCGGACGCATCAATTCGCGCTGCGTCCACCAACAGCCGGCCAACAACGTTACCACACCCACCACTAACACCGGCGCATAAAACATTGCCAAGTGTTGCGGAAAGCCGGCCATCATCGGTCGCATGTCGTAAACGGCGCCGACTACGCCCGGTTTACTATCGAAGGTGCCAAGGCCAATCTTCGCAAAGCGCACATCCAACGGTCCGTCTTCCGACGTTAATTCGTGCATGAGCCAATAGTGACGGTGGGAATAGCTACACTCACCGGTGTGAGCGGCATTTAGCAACGAGATCGGCTTAATGCACTCTCCTTCAAGCAGGATTCGGTTGCCGTCGGCGTCCCAGACGCCGATTGCCTTTACCGTCGGCATTTCGAGGAGGCGTTGTATGACGGCTTGATAGTTTGATTCCTCGTTCAGATCGCAAGCCGCCATCTGCGCTGCAAGCATTTGCGTCATAACGGCTGTATGCGTATGTGCCTGACGGTGGGCATCGTCGCGCCGAAGAAACTCGTGACAGATAAGCGTAGCAACGATCACTGCCATCAGCATGGCCAATATGGTGATGCGCAACGATGTCTTGATGGAGATTTGTGGCTTGTGCGTATTCAACTTCGGCCCCTCCGTGCCAGACACCCACATCGCGGTCTTGCAGGCGCATTACGTACTTCCCGCGCGCTTGGCGCGGCTTCCCCATCCCCGGGTAGCGTCCGTGCGAGAGACATCCCCCCGAATCAACTCAATTTCAAATTACGATATGACGGGCCGCACGCGTCCCGGACTTGCGGTTCGCGGCGCGCAGAAATGGACCTATTGGCAGACAAGTGAGCCGACTGCCAACATTATCGGTTTATCAGAATGGAAAAACGTACTTACGCGACAGCCGCAAGCGTCCGCGTAATTTTGATATCCGGCGTCGTGGCCAAATCAATGGTGCCGTCAGGGCTGCTGGCGTTGCCGATCAGCGGCTTGATCACCGGTCGCGTGTGGAAGTCCGGATTGGCCCGCACAACCTTAGCGCGACGGCCATCATCGAGCTGCACGTAGCTGCCCACCGGGAAGAGCGCGATCGAATCGAGAAAGGCGCGAACGAATTCGCTCTCAAATCGCCCCGCCGCACAATCGTACAAGATGGTTTTGGCTGCCTCGTAGGGCGTTAGCTTGTCGCGGTACGGTCGAGGAGAGGTCATCGCGACGTAAGAATCCGCGATCGAGACAATCTTGGCGTAAGCGTGGATGCGCTGGCCCGTACGTGCCCGCGGGTAGCCAGAACCGTCGGCGCGTTCGTGAACTTGGAAGCCAAGGAATCGAACTTCGCGCGGTAAGCTCGGAATACCCTGCAGATAGTCTAGTGTGTAAGCAGGATGGCGACGGACCGCGCTCATCTCGGGCTCTGTTAACGGGCGTTCGGCCAATCGAATCGATAGCGGAACGCGAAGCATGCCCACATCGTGCAACAAGCCGCCCAGTCCCACTTCGACGATACGCTCGCGTCGTAAGCCGAGCTGTGCCGCAATGTTCATGCTCATCGCGGCAACGTTGACACAATGCTGATACAGGTATTCGTCGGGTGAGCTGCGCAGGCTCAGAATCGTCGGGATCAGGTCGAGATCGAGCGAGACCATGTCGGCAAAGTCGCTCACGATGCGATACAAGTCGCGATCGATGACACGGCTCTCCGCCTCGAGCCGTTTGCAAAACTCGCCAATTTCACCGACCGCCGTTTCGTGGCGCTGTTGGCCGCGTTCGGCGCGATCCTGCAATTCATTAAACGGCAACCGGGGTCGATGCGCCGAGTCGAGTGGCCGCGCTCTGACTGTTGCGTTTTCGGGCGTGAGCAATTCGCGTTCGAGTCGATCGATCGCTTTTTCATCGACCTCATCCGAGCGAATGGGCGGCGGTGCTTCGAACGTTTGGACGTAACGAATCTTGCGATTGCGCAGGAGTTGTAGAAAGTCGGACGTGACCGTGATACCGGCGGCCAACAGCAACACGCCGTCATCGTCATAAATGCCGCGTACCAGCCGCTGGCCTACGCGCAACGTCGCAACGTTGACGGTTTGGCCTTCACCGACTTCGCGCACCGGCAGACTGGGTTGCGCAGCTTGGTTGGCGTTTTTCATATCGGGCATAAATGCAAATTCCGACCGTCGTCGTGCGTGCTTTTAGCGCTAACTGGCGTGACGAAAAAGATATCGGCTCGTAAGGGTCGCGACGTCAGCGAAGATCGCGGGTCGCGTGCAGAAAAGATGCCATATAACTCGGGCGGACGGCGGAAGTTGCCGGTCAATTTTGAGGTGTATTAAGACGTTGCCGCAGTGATCGGGTTACAACCAATGCTTACGGCGGAAGAACGCGAACAGGCCGGCACCGATGACCAACATGATGCCGAGAACCATCCACAGGCCGTACGGCTCGCGTTCGAGCGGACCGAAATGCAGGTTCATACCGAACACGCCGGCGATCAACGAGAGCGGCAGCATGATGCTCGCGAAGATCGTCAGGATCTTCATGATCTCGTTGGTGCGATTGGCCAAAATGAAGCTGTAGTTATCTCTGACGGTATTGAGGCGATCGCGCAGGCGATCCGACAGTTCGCCAACGGCAATGAGATGGTCGCGCACGTGGCGAAAGTCAAAGACGATGTCGTCATCGAGAAAATCGGCCAACTCGACGATGGTCATCGAAATCAGTTGATCCTCGGCATGCACGAGGTGGCGAATTTCGGAGAGCATCGCGCGCAACGCGGCGGACTGGTGTAGGATTTCCGGTTCGCAATCCGGTGCCAGCGATTGATCTTCGAGTTGATCGACGCGCTCTTCGCACGCCTGCATGAAGACAACGTAGTTATCCACGATCTGATCGATCAGCGCGTAGAGCAGATGCCACACGCTATCACGCGGGAAGAGCTTGGGCCGACGTTGGGCCTTGCTTCGCAATTGTTGTAATGTGCGAATCGGAGACTCGTGCACTGTAATGAGAAATCGCGGTCCGACGAAGACGACCAACTTGTGGGGGTCGAACTCATCGCTGTCGACCTGCCCAAGCATGCCGTATAGAAACAGCAGGTGGTACGCATCGTAGTCGTCGATGCGCGGTCGCTGTTCGCCCTCGAAGCAATCGCTGATCGAATCCGGGTCGAGTTGAAAGATTCTCGCGAATTCTTCGATATCGGCGGCATCGTTCGATTGCAGATCGACCCAAACGAACGTGTCATCCCGCGTTAGCACGTCGGCAATCTCGCCGACGGAGATCTCCTCGACGGGGCTCGTTTTTTCGATGACGTAGATCTTCTGCATAGACCGCAAAAGGTAGAGGCAATAGGATTCACTTGCAATTGCCGAAAGTCGGCGAGCTCAATAGGAGTGACTGCGATGGCCAAAGGCGAAGACAAATTCGATCAGCATTACGAACGCCAGCAGGAAGACCGCAAGCGTGCGGCCAAGAATCAACCCGGCGAAGATGACGAGCCGCTTCCGCCGCCGGTGGACACGATCCGCAACGATGAAAACGAACCGGGCCGAAACGACCCGTGCCCCTGCGGCAGCGGCAAGAAATACAAGCAGTGCTGCCTGAACAAATAAGGCGGATTAGCTTACAGGTTTGGATTGGGGCCGGCGTTGATGGCCCTAACGTATACCAATTTGCATGAGTCCATTTGATCACCTCTGATTTGAATGATCTCGGTTCTTTTTAATTTGTTGTACATACCTGCGGCGGTGCTGTATCTGCCGGTCCTGCTGTATCGCATGGTGGTGTTGGGCAAAAGTCGTCGCGGTTGGGCCGAGCGGCTGGGCGCGGCTCCACGGCGCGCGGGCGACCGGCCCTGCGTTTGGATACACGGCGTATCGCTGGGCGAGATCAACGCGACGCGTACGTTGGTACATGCGTTACGAGAAAAGAATATCGACGTTTGTGTTTCGTCGACGACGGACACGGGCAGCGACGCGGCGGCACGCCTGTACCCCAGCCTATTACGCTTTCGATTTCCGATTGACTTCTCCTTTTGCGTTATGCGTACGCTTAGGCGTGTTCGCCCTAGCCTAATCGTGCTGATGGAACTGGAGTTGTGGCCGAATTTTTTGGAAGTGTGCGCACGAGAAGGCGTATCCGTGGCCGTAGCCAACGGTCGCATTACCGAAGAGAAGTCGATGCGGCGTTATCGATTGCCGCTGGTGTCGACCATCGCCCAACACATGGTCGGACAACTCGCATGGATTGCCGCGCAAGACAAGACCTATGCCGAGCGTTTTAAACGGCTCGGCGTGGACTCCGCTCGCGTGCATACGGTTGGATCGATCAAGTATGACACGGCACAGGTGACAGATGCGATCGACGGTGCGGATGTGTTGGCCGATTCCCTTTGTATCGATCGGCACGGGCCGTTGATCGTGGCAGGATCGACGGGGCCGGGCGAAGAAGAGATATTGCTCGATGCGTTCGACGCATTGCGCAAGAGCAATGATGCGCTACAGCTTGCCATCGTGCCGCGCAAGCCGGAGCGATTTGACGATGTCGCCCGATTGATTGAATCACGCGGGTTTCGATGTGTACGGCGCAGTCAGTTTGCCGATGGTGTTAGAGCTGCCTTGCCTGATGCGGCGAATCACCCCGTCGTCATTCTTGGCGACACGATGGGCGAGTTGCGTAAATTCTATTCGCTCGCAACCGTCGTGTTTGTCGGTCGGTCACTGGTGCCGATGGGCGGGTCGGATTTGATGGAGGTCGCGGCGCTGGCAAAGCCCATGATCTATGGCAGCCACGTTTGGAATTTTGAAGATATTGACTGTCAGTTGATGGAAGCAGACGGCGCGCGGAAGGTTAAAGAGCAGGCAGAGCTTCCTGCGGCAATCGAAGAGTTGTTGACGAATGTTGAGGCGAGTGCCGCGATGGGTCAGCGTGCGCGAAACGTGGTAACGCGCAATCAGGGTGCGACGGCTGCGATTGTTGAGTTGGTCGATTCGACGCTTGGTCGGGAATCGTGATCTCAGAGTTTAGATAGGTCGCCAAAGGTTGCGTGATTCCTGCGCCCACAGGACGCGGCTCTGACGTGGGCGCGATCAGCTTTCCGTTGAATAAGCGTTCGACGACGCTCTAATTGTTACTGAAAGATGCGAAACCCGTCGCAACGCATCGTCGCAATCCCGCCCTACTGCTGCGGCTTCGTCTTTGCCAACGCTACGTTGGCTTGCAAGGCATGTTCCGATTCCGGATCCAATTCGCAGATCAGCCGCCATGTAGCGCGGGCACGATCGATTAGGCCGACGTTTTGCAGCGCGACAGCCAGGTTGGCTTGGAAATCCAAATTGCGCGGGTTGCCCTCGGCGGCGGATTCGAAATGTTCGAGTGCCGTTTCAAATTGATGCCGTTGCGCAAAGAGCAAGCCCAACTGATAGTGCACGTCGAGATAGTCGGGCTGCACCTTCATCGCGCGGGCGAATGTTTCCGTCGCGTCATCGACGCGATCCATTTCCTTCTGCGCTAGGCCCAGCTTGATCAACGCCTTGATGTAACACGGGTTGATTTCGATCGCCGCTGTGTATGCGTCAATCGCGTCTTCGATCTGGCCGCGATTGCGTAGCAACAGACCGAGACGATAGTGCAGGTCGGCATGATTGGGATGACGTCGTATTGCGTCGCGCAACTTCTCGATTTGCGTCGCGATCAAATCCTGTTTCGGATCGTCCACCACGTCGACAGACGGGCATGCGATCGACGGATCGGGGGCCGGTGCTAACGCCGCATCCGATGCCTTGCTAAAGTCCGCCTTCAATTGCATGCGCGCCACTTCCGAAAAGAGCAGCGAACTGTTCGGCTCAATGCTGCGTGCGATTTCAAACGACTGTAGCGCGTCGTCAGTCTTACCCGTCGCGTGTTGCGCCACGCCCGCACCGATATACGCCGAGATCAACCGATCGTTCAGTTCCAACGCCTGCGAAAACGATTGCGCTGCATCGGCAAAGCGACCACCGCGTAGATGTTGCGTGCCAAGCTTGACGTTGGCTTCCATATGGTCGGGGCACAATTCCAGCGCCCGCTCGTAGTTCGACATGGCCGAGGCGTCGTCGCCAACGCGTGCGTATAGATCGCCCAGACGCAATCGCGTATCCGGAAAATCCGCGTCGGTATCGAGCATGGTGTGCAGGTGTTCGATTGCCTCGCGAATTAGCCCCGCTTCTTCGTAAGCTGTGACGGTATCGTCGCGCGCTTCCCAGTTGTCGGGTTCCATCGCGATGGCGTGTTCGTAGCGTTGAATCGCATCGTCGTAACGCCCGGCTTTTAGTAGCAATCCGGCCAGCGTGAGGTGCACGTCGACTTGGTCCGAGTCTAGTTCGCCCAAGCGCTCATAAGCCGCCACGGCGGTATCCACGTCGCCGCGATTGAGCGCAATTGCCGCCAAGCGTTCGTGTGCGTTGCGCAGCGTCGGGCACAAATGCAGCGAGTCTTCGTAGAGGTCGACGGCCTGATCGAGAAGGCCCAACCGTTCGTTGCAGTATCCCAAACAAAACAACACGGCCGGGTTGAGCGGGTCTTTCTTTTGCGCGATGCGCAGTTGTTCGAGCGCCACTTCCGTTCGGTTGAGTTCGTCAAACGCGCAAGCCAACCCGATGCGGGCAGGCAAGCAATCGCGATCGATTTTGAGCGTTTCGAGGAAACAGTCGCGCGCGAACGCCGGCTCTTCTTCATGGAGAAACGCCGCGCCCAAGCGCACGCGTACCGCAACATCGCTGGGGTCGGCGTCGACCGAATCGCGCAGTTCGTCAAAATCGTAGTCGCCGGGGCGACCGAGGATATCGGCGAACGCACCGGATAGGTGAGCGAGTAAACCGCGACCGAAGGCATCGAGCAGGTGTGACATCTGAATAGATCCCTTTCGTTAGGCCGCCGAGAGGGCTTCCAACGCGGTCCGCGCTTGATGATAGTTTTGGTTGAGATCGAGTGCCCGTTGGTATTCGCTGATGGCCTCGTCCGTCGCACCATCGGCGCGGAAGAGTTCGCCCAACATGAAATGCACATCGGGGTAGTCGCCGCCGAACAGTACAGCTTGCGAGAGGCGTTCGCGCGCTTCGATGGTCGCGTCGCGCTCGGCGTAAAGCTTGCCGAGTTGAATCAGCGCCTGCACGTAGCGCGGGTTGATTTCTAAAGCATTATTCGCTTCGGCGATTGCTTCGTCGGTGCGGCCCAAGCGTTCGTACACGCGGGCACAGTGATAATGCAAATCGGCAAATTCGGGTCGCGTATCGAGGGCCCGTTCGATGATCGACAGCAACGTGCCGAACAGATCGCGATCGACTTCGCTTTCCGGTAGCTTCAGAAATGCCTCGACAAACTCCGGCTCGCTAGTGAGCAAATCGCCCAATACATCGAGCGATCGATCGTCGGTCGGCTGCAAGTTGCCGCCCGTCGGGTCGTAGCGCAGTTTGAAGCACGTCATCTTGGCGGCATCGAGCGCCATCGTGAGATACAGGGCGAGCTGAGCGTCGTTGGGTCGCAACTTCTGAGCAATCGCCAAATGCTCAACGGCTTCGGCATGATCTTCCGCCGCAGCCAAACACAATGCCAACCGCGTTCGCATCTCAGCATTTAACGGTGCAAATTCGACTGCCTCGGTAAAGACGCAGATCGCATCGAGGTAATCTTCACCCGACGCGTAGAGCAAACCCAAATGCAAACGAACGTCGTTGCGCTGCGGTGACTCATCGATCGCATCGACGAGTATGCGTATCGCTTCTTCACGCCGACCGTCGCGGGCCAGAGCGTGTGCTTGTTGAATGGCGTGGCTAGTTTCATCGAGCGTGGCATCGGGTGTTCGTTCCAGTTCCGCCGCCGCGAGATCGAATCGACGCTGTCCCGCAAACGCCGCCGCCAAATGCCCCGGCAAACCTTGCGCATCGGGATTGATATCGCGTGCTTTGGATAGCAGTTCAACGGCTTTTTCGTGTTGACCGTCGCGCAGGCATTCGAGACCGAGCTTGTGGTAAGCCTGTCCGAGATAAAACCGCGCTAGGGTATTGGAAAGCGCGTGCGAGCTGTTCAAACGAGAGAGCGTGTCGATGGCTTCGGCATAACTGCCGCGCTCGAACGCGTTCATCCCGTCGCGATAGATGTTGGCCGCCGCCGCCGGTGATAGCGTGTCTTTGCGTCGAAAGAAGGACATGGCAAACTCCGCGAGTCCGGTATCGTGAACGGTCAAAAACTGCCGCTCCGGAATGGATATCGACGGCGGATCGGCGCGGAATTACTTATGGTCCGCAGATGTTTTGGTTCGCGGGCGCAGGGCCTGCCGCAGGCCGGTTGTTGCTGATTGGCGGTCGGATTACGATGCGGTCACACGGATGTATCGGACCCAACCGCGATATGAGGTGCCAGGATGGCCACGAAGCCCGCCACCGGTAAGCGTTCAAAGAATCAACCTAGTAAAGACGATCAAATGACCTTGGCGTTCGGCGGCGCAGACGCGACCGACGCCCCCGTGATTCCTCCGGAGCCGGATATGCCCCCCGCCCGCGGCGCAACCAAGAAAAAGAAGAGCACGACAAAACCTGCCACGAAGGCCGCGGCCAAGCCCGCCAAAAAAACGAAGCGCAAATTCGCGACTGCCGAGAGCATGTCAAAGGCGCAGCGCGAAATTTCGGTTTCGGAATTTTTCGCGAAGAACCGACACCTCCTCGGCTTCGATAACAAGCGCAAGGCGCTGCTGACGACGGTTAAAGAAGCCGTGGATAACAGTCTGGATGCGTGCGAAGAAGCCGGCATTCTGCCCGACATTCACGTCGGCATCGCGCAAAAGGATAACGAGCGCTTCACCGTCACGGTGCGCGACAACGGCCCCGGTATTGTGAAGCAGCAAATCCCCAACATCTTCGGCAAGCTGCTTTACGGTTCGAAGTTTCACCGGCTCAAGATGAGTCGCGGTCAGCAAGGGATTGGTATTTCGGCGGCGGGTATGTATGGCTTGCTGACGACGGGTAAGAGCGTGTGCATCATCTCGCGCACCAGCAAACGCTCGGCCGCACACTATTACGAACTGCAAATAGACACGAAAAGCAATCAACCGCAGATCGTCAAAGATAAGACCGTCGACGTCGATTGGGATCACGGAACGGAAGTCACCATCGAATTGGTCGCGGCGTATCAGAAGGGCCGCTCGTCGGTGGATGAATACATCGAACTGACGGCCATCGCCAACCCACACGCATACTTCACCTTCGCCGATCCGAACGGCAATCATTACGAATTTCCGCGCGGAACCGAGACCGCCCCGGAGCCCGTCAGCGAAATCAAGCCGCACCCCTACGGCATTGAGCTTGGCGTGTTAATCAAGATGTTGAAAGAGACGTCGGCCAAGACGGTGTCGCAGTTTCTTTCCAGCGAGTTCAGCCGCGTCAGTCCCGGAACGGCGGCTACCATCTGCAAAGCCGCCAAGGTCAGCGCGCGCGGTCGACCGACGCGCATCGGCACGCACGAAGCCGAGACGCTCTACAAGGCGATGCAGGAAACCAAGATTCGACCGCCATCGACCAACTGTCTTTCGCCGATCGGCCCCGAGCAAATCCTCGCAGGCTTGCTCAAAGGTGTGAAGGCTGAGTTCTTTACCGCCGCCTCGCGTCCGCCGACGGTTTATCGTGGTAATCCGTTTCAGATCGAAGTCGGCTTGGCGTTCGGTGGTGAGTTAGGCCCCGACCCATCGGAAAACGGCGACGACGAGCCGACGAACGAAGCAAAGGTGCGGCGCGGCAAAGTTGTGAAGGAACGCAGAGGGCCTTCGGCGGCCAAGCTGATGCGTTTTGCCAATCGCGTGCCGCTGCTCTTTCAAGCGTCGGGTTGTTGTATTTCAAAAAGCGTCACCGACACGGATTGGCGCCGGTACGGCATGTCGCAACCATCGGGTAGCTTGCCGCAAGGGCCGCTGGCGATCTTTGTGCACATGGCGTCGGTATGGGTGCCGTTTACCAGCGAAGGCAAAGAAGCCATCGCCGATTACGACGAAATTCGCAAAGAAGTGAAGAAGGCGCTGCAAGACTGCGGTCGAAAGTTGCAGACGTATTTGAACAAGCGGCGCAAACACAAATACGAAACCGAGCGCCGCAACGTGTTCGGTCGCTACATCGCTGAAGTGGCGTCGGCCTGTAACGCCATCGACCCTGAGATCGACCCCGATCAACTCATGGAAAACCTGCAAGCCGTCGCCGCGCGCGTCACGGCGCGTGCCGATGAAAAAGTCGAACTGATCGGTGCCGAAAAGAAAGGCCGCAAGATCGGCGGCAAGGACAACGCACCGGGCAGCGAATTCGGCGAGAACACCATCGTCGTCGACGCGGCAGCAGGTGAAGCGGGACCGTTGTTTGAAGGGGATGACGAGAAATCGGAGGATTAGTGCGTCGTTGGTCGCGTGATCATTCTTTTGTTTCACCGCGTTTGGGCTTGGGCAACGGCGATGTATCGCCCGAAATTTGACCACACTCGAATCCAGCGGCTTCTATTTGTTGGCGTATAAGCTCAATAAACACTCGTTCCTCAAAGTCATTAAACGGTACTTCGACCATGTAGTGACCGGAAAACGTGTTCAAGTGCACGACTCCGTTTGATGTGATACGTATATTGCCAGCGGCACGAACGGGCGCTCCTTTCCCAACAAGCGAGCTATGGTTGGGCGTCGAGGGCTTATCGACGCCAACCCACAGTTCTCCACCTTCGTCAATCACATACTTATATAGCCCCGGCTCGATTGCATTCGACAACGGTCGTCGCGTAACAATTGCAGACCCAACATCGCATGGGGAATCCTGATAAAATGAGTGACGTAGCGGCAGCCGCGCCCATGGATCGTCAGTTGGGTTGCCCATACAGAGTTCCTCATGCAATCGACGTCACTTACACATCCTATCCGCTATCGTTGGGATCGAGCTCATTATTATAAACTCGTCGAATGCGGCGTACTCGAAGAAGCGCCGGGCACCGAACTCATTGACGGCCAGATATTTCGCGTGCCAAAGCCGACCCCGCGCCGCAGCGCCGTAATGACATATCTTCTTAATTATCTCGCTCCACAACTTACCGATCGCGCGATGGTAAGGACGCGTTCTGCAATTGTTATCGACGACTTTAATGAGCCGGAGCCGGATATTGCGATCGTCTTGGATGAACGTAAGCGATTCGCGGCGGATCATCCAACCGTACAAGATACTCACGTGCTTATGGCTGTCTCGGATTCGACCGCTGAACACGACTTATCCAAGCGGGCAACACTCTACGCGGCCGCCGGCATTCCCGAATACTGGGTTGTCGATTTGAATCGCGATCTGGTCGTTGTGCATCGTGAGCCGATGGATAATCGATATGCCGATGTGCGGGAGTGTAGAGCGGAGGACGTCGTTGCTCCGAAAGCGTTCGAAGATGTTGAGTTGGCAGTGCGCGACATTCTCTTGCTAGACGAATAAGCGTCGTGGTGCGTCAAGGGACGCACCCTACGGTCGTCACATCTCAGTAAAGCCTCACAGCGAAATGAAAAGCGCCGGTCGTCGAACATTCGACGACCGGCGCTTTTTTTGCTATTCAACTGTAGAGCGTGTTCTGCTATCGCGCCCAGTTTACATTCATAAGTCTTGCGCCTTAGCTAAAACCCTCACCCCGGCCCTCTCCCTGCAAGGGACAGGGAGTATACGTCACCCACGATCTTGAAGTGGAAGGCGTACCACGGTTTGGCCTGCGATTCGGTCGTTCGACCTACTCAATCACAAACCAAACCGGTGCCGTCTGCGCGCCTAGGCGTCCGACATACGTGCGGCCTTTGAACTTTCCATTCGCATCTTTGCGCGGGTCGGCTTCCACTTCGGCGCGAACCGGGAACGGTACGCCAAGTGGCAAGCCGCACTCGTTCAAATCGAGCGCCATTTCGTACATGCGATACGAATCGGCCGTCGTTGCGCCGATGGCGTTTTGGAAAATCGTCCAGTCGCTGATCGGGAATTTCTTCCAACGTTCGCTATCGCTGCTGCCTTCTTCGCCCGGCCAGCGGACCGTCGTCTGTCGAATGCCGCCCAACTTGCCGCCGCGCTTGCCCAGATGCACGCGCTCATTCACCAGTTGCGGTGTAATGTCGAGGTGAAAGTAAAATCGAAACTGATCGTAACCCGACGGCGTCGTGTCGCCCGGCGCGTCGACGGCGAGATACAACTTACCACCGTCGCACATGGCGAACATCGTCGTGTCGTTGCCATTCACGCCGATCGGAATGCGGGCGGCGTTGCTCCACTCGCCCGGATTCACCAAGCCGTCGATGGAAGGTGCGGCGGATACGCGCGGGATCTTCAAGGGGTTCACGCCGGTTGGCGTTTTCATCCCCTTCGCGATCGCGGCGCGGGCTTCTTTGATCTGGCGTTCTTCGGCAAAATCCTGATACGGATGACCGGTACGGGTTTTCATTCGCACCCAAGCATCGTTCGCCATCTTGGCAGCGTAGGCTTCGGCAAACGTGTCGTGCTCCCCCATGCTCTTATCAACGGCGGCAACCGGGCCGGGCGTAGCCTGCACTTGTTGCTGTTGCGATTGCGGTTTGAGTGCGAACCAGCCGACAGCGGCAATGGCAAACGTGGCGACAACAAAAGCGGCGTGTTTCATGACAATCCCCTCGGCGTCTTAATAGGACGTAACGATTCTTATCCCAACGAGGGGCTCGTCGGCCGGGGGATTGCCGGGGTTTATCAATATCAGCGTGTTAACTCGGACTGCCATCGCCGCACATCCTGCACCGCCGCCGCTTTCGGACCCAAGCTGGCCTCTAAATGATCGGCGGCGGTTAATAGCGTCTGCAAATCCTCTGGCGAACGATCCGGTCTCGCGCGTGCCGATGCCGCATGCGCCCAAACGGTACGCCAATCCTCTGCGCCGCGCGCTTCGGCTTGCATGACGGCGGCGTTTTGCAATGTGTTCGCCGCCTCGCGATCACCATCGTTTAATTGCAATAGGCCCGTCAGCATTAATGAATCGGCAAGATCGCCGTTAACGTTTGGCAACGCGCCGGCTGCAACCAATTTCACCCGCATTTCCAACGCGTCGCTGCACCATCGACGTGCCGCATCGAAATCATCCATACGGTAATACGTTAGCGCTAAGCTGTGCATCGCGCGCGCACGGAACGGGTGGTCGTCGCCCAAACCCTGCCGCAAGATTTCGACAGCGCGAGCGAACTCTTCGGCGGCTTCTTCATAGTTGCCCATGTCGTATAGCAACTTGCCGAAGTTGTTGGCGCTCTTGGCATTATCTGGATGTACGTCGTTTAGCGTGTTGGCCCGTAACGTACGCGACTCGCGATAATACACCGCCGCCGTGTCAAACTCGCGCAACTGACGATGCAACGCGCCGAGATTGTTCAACGTTTGCGCGACATCGTTGCGGGCGGTTTGCAAGCGCTGCTGCTTCGCATCTCCGGCGGCGACGAGTTTTGCCAGAATGTCGCGGCGTAACTGTAATGCTTCGTTGTAACGCTGCTTGGCGAGAACGCTGTCGCCCGCCTGTTTCGCGACGAGGCCCAAGTTGTTCAACATGCCCGCCGTTCGCGCCGTTGCGTCGTGATGGCGATAGATTGCCAGTGCGGCCTCGAAATGCTCCGCCGCTTTTTCAACGTCGCCGCTCTGATAAAAAATGTTCTCGCCCAATCCCGCGTGGCTATCCGCCGTTTCCAACGTGTCGGGACCGAGCCGTTGCTGCCGCACGCCTAACGCGAAGCGAAAATGCTTGTCGGCTTTGTCGTATTCGCCGAAAGCCTGATACGTTTCGGCCAACGTATGACGCACGCCCGCCGCCACGATCGGGTCGTCGGTCAACTGGTCCTCTATCCGTTGTGCCGCACCATCCAACGTTTCCAAGACCGTGACGTCCTTGCCACCCATGCGCCACGGATTGGCCGACGCGAAAATCTCCTGCACCAGCGTGTTGATGCGTTGCACCAGCCGCGCCTTTTCCGCCACCTGCTCGGCCTTGTAATACACCACACCGCTGCCGACGACGATCGACAACACCAACCCCATCGCCAAGGCAAACGGCACGCGATGCCGCGCGACCATCTTACGCAATTGATAAATCGTGCTCGGCGGTCGCGCCAAAATTGGTAGGTCGTTTAAGAAGCGCTCGATATCATCCTGCAGGGCCGCGACAGATGCGTAGCGTTGCTGCGGATCTTTCGCGAGGGCTTTTAACAGAATCGCCTGCACATCCGAAGGCAACACCGATTTGTCCACGCGCTGCGGCGGCTGTTCGCAGATCATCCGCACCGCCTCGAGCAGCGGCGCTTTGGCAATCGGATACGGTAGCGAACCGGTTAGCAATTCATAAAGAATCACGCCGAGCGCATACACATCGCTGCGCACATCGATCAAGTCGGGCCGGCCCTGCGCTTGTTCGGGGCTCATGTATGCCAACGTGCCCGTCAGCTGGCCGGTCTGCGTGTGTATAGACGGCGACGCTTCATCCGACTCTGTCAATCGCGCCAAACCAAAGTCCAACACCTTCGGTTGAATCGACAATCGCCACGACGACGTATGCGTTTGGCCACCCGTACGCGGCGTACTGCCGACCAGAATATTGCCGGGCTTCAAGTCGCGATGAATCACGCCGCGTTGATGCGCGTAGCTGATTGCTTCGCACACTTTCAAAAACACACCGAGCACCACACGCGTCGTTCGGTCGTGCAACTCGTTTTGAATGAACTCGTTGAGCGGCACGCCCTCGATGAATTCCATCGCAAAGTAAGGTCGGCCATCGGGCGTGCGGCCCGCATCGTAAATCGACGCGATCCCGGCATGATTCAACCGTGCGAGGGTTTGCACTTCGCGTTGAAAGAGTTTTTGCTGCAACTCGTCCGCGTATTGACCGGCGAGGATTAGCTTGAGCGCCACGCGCCGCCGCGGTTGGGCTTGCATCGCTTCAAACACGACGCCCATGCCGCCCTGCCCAATCTTGCGAACGATTTCGTAACCGGGAATTTCGGGAGATGCGGTTGACGTCGGCGCGACGCCGCCTGCCAGACCGACGGCATCGAGATCGCCGAGCAAGTCGCGCATCTCGTCGACTTGGTCCTGACAAATTGCACACGTTGCAACATGCGCCGCGACCTCGGCGGCGACGGACGGGTCATCCTCCTCGTCGTGCACCCAGGCCCACAACTGCTCGTGGGACATCTCGCACGTCATATCGAATCGAACCCGCTGATCTCGCGCAACTGATCGCGCAGATAGGACGACGCCCGCACCAGCCGACCTTTGACCGTCGCCTCGGAGACGTCGAGCACTTCCGCCATCTCCGTCCGCGACATGCCCTCGAAATGTTTGAGCATTAGCACGCTGCGATATTCTTCCGGCATATCGGCGACCAATTGTCGAATCAGTTCGCGCCGTTCGTCGCGTGCCATGCGCGTGCGAGGGCCCATTGTTTGACGCGCGATATCGACACCGGTCTTCATACGCCGATTGTGCGTCGGGCTGCGCTGCCAGCGACGCAACACATCGAGGCAACCGTTGCGCGTCACTTTATACAACCAAGGTCGAAGTGCACCGTCGATGGCATAATCGGCGCAAGCCAACTTGGCGAGCGTTTCCTGCACGATGTCTTCGGCGCGGCCCTCGTCGCCAAGATATGACGACGCATAACGCAACAGCGCGTCGCGATATCTCTGTGCGAGTTGATCGTAAGCCTCATGCGAGCCGGCGCGTGCCTTCTCCAACAGTCGGCGATCTTCTTCGGAATGTTGCGATAGGTCGGACATCGTCGATTTCGATTATACCAATTACCCGTTAAGAAAACGGGGCACCCCTTCAAATATCGGCAGGATGCGGTCCTTGTCTGGTTGAGACCATCTCGAATCGTGCGTTCCCCACGTCTCGCTGTCTTCGGCACATTATCAGCCGGAAAACGAAATGGCCTTCCTACCAACGCGCGGTCGTTGCTGCACACCGATTCCCGTGTGCGAAAAAGTCTCATTTTTTCTAGTCCACAACGGCGGTTCGCACGTGTCTATATATCAGCGAGGAGATGGTTCCGCCTGACCGGGAACGGGATTGGTCCGTGAGCCCGGCGCCACCCCACCCGGTCGGCGGGATCGTCGTTCTGAAATGAAAAATGCAAAGTGCAAAGTTGGTATGCGAGCCACCAAATTTGAGAATAACGACATGGGAACAGCGAGATGTGATTGATGTATTGCGAATCTAGAAAATAACGCAACGGTGCGTAGCATTCGCCGACTTTGCTTCAGGAGTCGACAAAAAAATGTTGCATTGATCGGATTTCGATATGAAATTTGAAATTTGAAATCTCAAATCTGAGATACTCGATCAACGTTCTCTAAATTCGCATTCATCATTTCAAGCGTTGCATTTGATATTTTGAACTTTGCACTGACCGATTCGCTATCCGCCGTGTCCTTCTTTCGGCTCTTCGCCATTCCTATTCCCCAACTTCCTCCCCAACCATTCCTCCGCCGTGCCGCCGAGCAGTCGCGCTTTTTGCTCGTCATTCAAACACGTCATGCCTTCGATTAACTTGCCCGGCTCTTGCTCGCCCAATGGAAAGGGATAATCCGTCCCCAACGCAATTTGGTTAACGCCCACCAAGTCTATCAGAAATCGCAGCGCCGCCGGGTCGTGTACCAACGAATCGAAGACCATCCGATCGAGATAGCGGCGCGGGTTGTGCGGGTTATCCATAGCGACCAGATCGGGCCGACAATGAAAGCCGTGCTCAATGCGGCCCAGCGTTAACGGAAACGATCCGCCGCCGTGCGCAAACGCGATGCGTAGACTCGGCAACTTCTCCAACACGCCGCTAAAGATCAGTGAGCAAATCGCGCGCGACGTTTCGGCGGGCATGCCGACCAACCACGGCAACCAATACTTGCGCATGTCGTCGCGGCCCATCATCGCCCACGGATGCACGAACACGGCCGCGCCCAATTCGGCGGCGGCTTCGAAGATCGGAAAGAACTTCGCCTCACTTAAATTCTCCGTGTTCACGTTGCTGCCGATCTGCACACCGGCAAAACCAAGGTCCTTCACGCAGCGTTCTAACTCTTTGGTCGCCAACTCGGGCGCTTGCATCGGGATCGTGCCGAGGCCAACGAAGCGATTGGGATTGTTCCGAACCGTATTGGCAAGGTCGTCATTTAAAATTTGCGACAGGTCGTGCGTATGTTGCGGCTCGGCCCAATAGCAAAACATCACCGGCACCGTGGACAGCACTTGCACATCGACGCCGGCCGTTTCGCAATCTTCGATCCGCACCGCCGCATCCCAGCAGCGATGTTCGATCGGTCGAAACACGCGACCGTCGATCATCATGTTGGCCTTGCCGGGGCTGCAATGATCGAGTGCCACGAAACCACCGTAGCCATACCGCTCGCGCAGATCGGGCCAGGTCTTCGGTAAAATGTGCGTATGGATATCGACCTTCAAACAATCATGGCTCATGCCCAAGCCCCCGCCGGTACGTGTTAGCGAACGGGGAAAGGTTACACGAGAGGTGTGGGGTCGTAAAATGGAGATACAAAACGCTTACCTAATCGTAGGGTGCGGTCGTACTCGACCCACCATCGACGGTCGCGCGAGTTTAGATTTTCGTAGGGTGGGTTGTACTCACCCCACCGTCGATAATCGCGTGCGTTTAATTCAGTTGAGTACGACCACGACAGCCAAAGCTCTGTAATATTGAATTGCTGGGTCAATCACGAATAGAATTTAGTTGCAACGTTGTTAGGGAAAAGCCGAATGCGTCCTCTCTTTCTATTCCCGTTATTGCTTCTCACGCTGCGCCCACAGTTGGTCGCCGCCAGCGCCTTCACCATTGACGAATGGGATTTGACGGTTGGTGTTTTAGGCTTGGGAGAGGTCGCGACCGAGGTTGATGGAGATGAATTTACATCAGTTCAAACACCATTTATCGACTCGCACCAAGTCATGGTTGGAAGTGCTATTTCCAGCGCGGATCATGAGTTCATTTTTGGGGAATTCGGAAGTTTTCGTACTGAAACACAGCAGGTGTCGGACGCGCAGGATTTTGAAAGTGTGACTTCCAGCATATCGGCCGACGTTATCGTTACACCAATTATCGATGTAACAATTCAATATGCTGTCACTTACAATTACACCTTGCCTACGGACTCGATGACCGCACAAGCTTCGTTCGCTGTATTTAACGAAGCAACGGGCGAATCGCTGTTTTCTGAATTTCGAAATCACAACACCATTTTGGGATTGGGGCCAGGTACGTTTTCGATTCAAGGCGAAACGATTCTGCCAGCGGGAACGACGTGGAGAATCGACTATTTTTCCTTGATTCTTGCCGACGACTCGTCCGCGGGCGGTGTAGGCACCGGCACCGGCGTTTTTGAATTTCATTTAACACCGGAGCCGCATTCGTTGTGGCTGCTGCTCAGCGGTGCCGGATTACTTGTGAAGCCGCGACGTCGCTTCGTGACTCGTTAAGATTGGCGAAAAAAAACTAGGATAGGCGATTCACAACTATTAGCACGAATCAAGGTCGTCTCGCACTTGATAACCGCCCTTGATTCGGTGGGTCGAGTACGACCACACCCTACAACTATCCTACGCTGACGCCATCGACGCCACTGCCTCAAACGGCCGCTCAAACTCCTCCACCACCCCCGCCGCTGCCGGTCGCGTCATCATCGTCACGGCCACCATCACGATCACTTCCGCGATCAAACACAGCGCTACGGGAAAAACAGGCAGCGTTTCCATCCAAGCAAAACGCGGCAGGCCGGGCGCGTAGAACCAGAGTAGCAACCCGTGCCCGACGATGGTGCCGCTTAACACGCCCGCCGCCGTGGAGCGCTGCCAGAAAAACGCGGCGATCATCACGGGCACGATCAGCGTGTAACCGCTGAAGGCATATTTTGAAATCGCGTAAATCGCGTCGAACTTCATCAGCGCGATCGCAAACGCCAAGACCGCAAACACGATCACGCAGATGCGCCCCGCCAGCCGCGCGTTTCTATCATCTTGTCGATGAAACACATCGATCGAGACCAGCGTGCTGACCGTTAACAGTTGACCGTCGAGACTGCTCATCACAGCGGCCAGAATCGCGGCGAGGCCCACGGCCCCGAGCCAACCGGGCAGGTAATCTCCTACCAACTGCGGCAAGACGCCGTCGGAGGCTTTGCCTTCCAGCCCCGGAATCGTGACTGCCCCCCAAACGCCGATCAGCGTAACGGGCAGGAACAACAGCACCAGCGCCCACGGATAGAGCTTGATCGTGCGTCGCAGCGACGACGCATCTTTGGCGGCCATCAAGCGCAAAAACATATGTGGAAACGCGATGATACTGACCGGCCCGATCAAAAAGCCCGTCGCCCAGATGCCAGGCGGAAAATTGTGTTGCAACAGTTGCGGTTTCTCGTTCGCGAGGCGCTGCATGAGCGCCGTCGGCCCGCCCAATTCGTTGGCGATGCCCACGCACGCGATGATCAGAAACACCAAAAAGACCGAAGCCTGAAAGACATTGGTCCATGCCGTGCCGCGCATGCCGCCCAGGCTGGTGTACGTCACCGTCACGACCGTGACCAACAGCGCCGCCGCTTCGTAAGACAGTCCGCCGTTACCATCGGCGTCGCTCGTCAACGTCGAGATCGCATAGCCACCGCCCATGATGCCGATCACCACATACGGAACGGTATATAAGAGCATCAACAGCAAGATCGCATAGCCTACTGCGGGCGACTGCCAACGCGCGGCAAACATTTGCGTGGGCGTAACACAATTTAGACGTTTGCCGATATTGCAAATCGGAAAGCCCAAGAGCACAAAGACGACCACGCCCCAAAACGCCGCCGCCGCGCCGAAGAAGCCGAACACGCCCACGCCCTTGTGATAGGCCAAGCCCGGCAAGCCCAGTAGCGCAAATGCCGTCACGTTGGTGCCAAAGAGCGCCATAAACAAGACGAGCGTGCCGAAACTGCGACCGGCAAGAAAGTAATCTTCCGCAGACGCCGCCCCGCGCCGCGAACTGACGGCCCCGATGCCGAGCAAGATCGCCAGATAGCCAATGACCACAGCCAACATCATCGCGCGTCTCTCCATGTGACACGCAACAGCCACCAACCGAACGGCACCGTGAGCGCGAGCCAGATGAGGTAATAGGCGATGCTGGCAGGCAAGAAGCCGAGGATTGGGCTTTGCCAGAACTCGGTCGCGCTCGGCGTAGTCCAGATATTCGGCAGGTTGTAGAGGCCCATCAATGCAAGGAACGCGATAGATAAGCTGACCTTGGTGCGTCGCTTCATGGTGATGATCTTACCGCGTTCAGTCAGCGACGCACATCGAACACTCGAGCCGTTTTAAATCCTGAGATCGCTTACCGACGTCCCGCTGGACCGTTGTGTGTGACGTCCGTTTCGGACAATTTGATGCAGGCGTAATGCTCGTCCTCGACCTCATAGTCACTCAATTGTTTCGTTACTTCGTTTCGTTGTGGATACATTGCTATCACGAGTTCTCATAAAGCGCCGCAAATTGGAACCGCGGGGAGTAGAGCCGTCATTCGTTTCAATTATTTTAGCGGCGAATCAACCCCAACATCCACGCACGATATGATTCCACCATGAGCAAAGCGTTCTTAAACGAAACCGCCCACCGCCCGTGGCCGATGCCGTCATCCCCTTGGATCATGGGTATGCAATGGCGCGACTTGCTCTTCGCCCATTGGCCGCTGCCGGTTGCGGCGCTGCGCGATCTGATACCGCGCGATTTGGAGATCGACACGTTTGAAGGCGAAGCGTGGGTCGGCGTGGTGCCGCTGACGATGGCGAACGTTCACGCGCGCTGCCTGCCCAAGATGCGCGACTTTCCCGAGTTGAATCTGCGCACCTACGTACGCTATCGCGACAAGCCCGGCGTCTGGTTCTTTTCGCTCGACGCCCACAGCCCCTTCGCCGTTTGGTCGGCCCGCACGTTCTTTCACTTGCCGTACTTCAAAGCGCGTATGTCGTGCGAAGCTATGGGCGACAGTTTCAACTACCACAGCGACCGCTACCATCAAGGTGCCGCCCTCGCCCGCTTCACCGCCCGCTACCGCCCCACAGGCGACGTGTCTTTGTCCCAACCCGACACGCTCGAACAATTCCTCACCGAGCGTTATTGCCTTTACACCGTCGACCCGAATCAACGCATCCGTTGCGGCGAAATCCACCACCTGCCCTGGCCGCTGCAACCGGCGGAGATTGAGATTGAAACGAATACGCTTGCGACGGCGTCGGGATTTGAACTGCCTGATTGCGCGCCGCATTGCCTCTACGCGCGTGAACTCGACGTGGTGGCGTGGTTTGCGCGGACCGTTTTGTCGTAACGATGCCCGTTAAGCAAGTCATCCTCCCTTGTCATCGTCAACCCATTCACTGCCCCGAATCACAGGAATTGACGTCGGTCGTTCAAACGGAGAGCCGCTCAGCACGTACCAATCGCCCCTCACATGATCCAAGCTCCGCAACGTCCGGCTCTTGAGCGTTCCTTTGACCAATCCGTAACCACTCATGCTGCTCGGGTGGCCACCTCCCGTGAAGAACACAGTCCGACCGCCAAGCCTCCGCGGCCACACACTGAATAGCCCAACGCGCTTCCATTGGTCAGAAACAGGACCGCCGCTCTCAATCCGCTGATGCTCAGCCTCTAGCGCGGATTGGCTTAACGCAAACCGAATTTGCAACGGCCAGTTCCAAAACACCAATGATAACAGCACGATCGCGCAAGTTGGCAGGATATACCATCGCCACCTGCGACGTCTCGTAACCGACATCGATTCCGACGCGACTCCGTCTGCATGCGTATGACGGCTAAACCTGCGGAACATGTAGTCGACGAGCAAATACATGCCAAATACAAAACAGGGGAGATCGGCAACGTACGTCCAGCGCTTCCGTCCCGGTACGCTCAAATCACCGACGACGAGAATCGTGATACAGATCAACGGAATAATAGACCAAAGTGATGGTGGTTGTGCCCCGCCGCGCCGCTCGGTTTGCGCCACGTCTTCGGGAATCGAGTCATCGTTCGTTTGCACGGTGGCGATCCCCCTTTCACAAGGACCAAATGCTGCGCGGGTGCCGTGTCGACGCTTATCGTTGATTCTGACTGCGTGTCACGCCTATCTTTTGATTGACCTAACCATAAAAGTAGACAAACACGTCGACATGCTTGCGCGGGACAGCCTGATGCCTGCTGCGCGAGAGAGCATGTCGATCCTATGGATCGACATGGCACCAGGCACTAAAATAAATCGTTTCAACCTCATACTGTTCGGAGCTTAAATATGTGTTCAAGATTCATCATTGGGCACGAAGTAGAATCAACCACCGCCATATGGCGATTCATGGCGCGATGGAAATATGAGGACCTAATCTCTAACCGCCAGTTGTGGTTCAGCAGTGTCCAGCATCTTCGGTCTGATGACGAATTTGAGGGAAAACTGTGTATTCGCTCGAATGACTATCTAAATAATCGCTGCCGTGAATCTTCTTCGTTTGAAGTTGTCAGAGCAATAGCTAAGTCTGAGGGTGTAGAAATTGACGAACAGCTTCTGGATTGGATTAAGGCCCGCCACCGGTTCATCGTGAAGAACTCCTTGGTGAGTTCTTGGTCGATCCAAACGAGCAACGCTGACGACACAGACGAATTATGGAGAACGTACGGTGAAGGTGGAATGGGTGTTGGAATTCGTACATCTGTTGCACAACTTATGGCGCTTTTCGATCAGGACTTCTTGTTCGGAAAGATCCACTATCATGACCATTTCACCGGCGACAAACAGGACTTTGATCGGGAAGGAATTCAAATCGAGTTATTTAGAAAGAGGCCCCCATTTCGGGATGAGCGAGAGTTTCGCATTGCGATGTCGAAGACCGCGAAACGATTTTCCTGTCCTGCGTGCGAACGATCTTACTCTCTAGATGACCTCGCTCGAATTAATCGCACCCTCACGCATGGAATGGTTGTGCCCGCTAATGAGTGCGATTGTCATGACAGAAACCAATTGGAATCATCTATCATTGGAAACGGAAAAGCGTTCGCCATCGACATAAATGCCATGATAAATGAGGTCGTCTTCGGCCCGAACCTAGACGACGACAGCAAGCGACAACTAATGGAAAAATCCGAAACTGAAGGCATCAATATTAATATGATCAGTTAACCAGCACCTGCGGAACGCGTGGTCCAACCGCCCGCCTGTGTCTCTTTTTAACACGGATTCCTCACATGTGATTTTCGCAGCCGCCGCCCCTCCCTTGCCCCCACAGCCATTCCCCCAATAATCTTCACCCATGAGCAGCACATCCCCACCGGCCGACGGGGCCGCTACCATCGAAGTCGTTCATGGCTCGATGTTCGGCGGCAAGACCGAGCACATGATCAAGCGCTTGCGCGAAGCGACTGCCGCCGGTAAGCGGGTGGCCGCGTTTAAGCATTGCATCGACGACCGTTACGCGCAGGACGAAATCGTCACGCACGCGGGCGATCGGTTCGAGGCGATCAACGTGCCCGATACGGCCGCAATTCTGGAGAAGGCCGGCGACTATCAATACGTCGCCATCGACGAGGGCCACTTCTTCGGCATGACGCTCGTCGAAACGGCGCAAACGCTGAAAGACCGCGGCATCTCCGTGTTGGTCGCCGGCATCACCTTCGACGCGTGGGGACGCCCCTTCGACCCCATGCCGCAGGTCTGTGCCATTGCCGACGAAGAAACGATTCGCCGCTCGGCCTGCACCAAATGCGGCAAGCCCGCCGAATACACCCAGCGCATGACCGAGGTCAACACGCAACACATGGTCGGCGGCGTCAACGATTACGAACCGCGCTGTCAGGCACACTTCGAGCCGCTCAAGACGCCGCCGGAGGAACGCTAATGCTGGCGTTCTTCGAAGCAGAACACCTCCAACACATCGGTCGCGGCTTCCTGGGCATCGGTCTGCTCATTCTGATTTCGCTGGCGTTTTCGTCGAATCGCAAGCGCTTCCCGTGGAAGATCGTGATCGGCGGGCTCGGGCTGCAATGGCTGCTCGCGCTGTTTATTCTTAAGACTTCGGCCGGGGAAAAAACGTTTGATTATCTCGGCAACATCGTCGACACGGTCTTGAAAGCATCGGCGGCAGGCTCGGCCTTTTTGTTTGATATGCTCGTCGCCCCCGATCAACAGGTGCCGTGGGCTGCCAACGTCGCCGTCATCATATTTTCCACCATCGTTTTGGTCTCCACGCTGTCGGCCATCGGTTATTACTTTGGCATATTGCAGCGCATCGTCACGATGATGGCGTGGATCATGCGTAAGAGCATGGGCGTGACCGGCGCGGAAAGCCTGTCGGGCGCGGCCAACATCTTTCTCGGACAGACCGAGGCGCCGCTGCTCGTCGCACCGTATATCCCCAAGATGACGCGCTCGGAATTGATGGCACTAATGACGGGTGGCTTTGCGACCGTCGCGGCAGGTGTGCTCGGCAGCTATGTCGCGATTTTGAGCGATATCGATCTGGGCACCGGCGAACCGGGCGGGATGACGCGGCACTTGTTGGCCGCGTGTGTGATGTCGGCACCGGGTGCATTCGTGGTTGCCAAGATCATGATCCCGCCCGATGAAGAACTGCCCGACGAAGAAGCCCGCGCCGTCGAAAGCACGTTTCAATCGAAGAACTTTCTCGACGTGATCGCCGAAGGCGCGACGCAAGGGATGCACCTTGCGTTTAATGTGTTGACGATGCTGCTGGTCTTCGTGGCGTTGGTGTTTCTGGTGGACTCGGCCTTGCGCTGGTTCGGCTCGCTCGCGTGGATCGAACCCGCCGTGACGGCGATGGGCATGAAGGAACTTTCCATCGGCGGCATCCTCGGGCTGATCTTTTACCCGGTCGCCTGGGTCATCGGCATCGAAGGCGGCGACGTGCGCAACGTGGCCGCGCTGATCGGCAAGGGCATCGCCGTCAACGAGTTCATCGCCTATCAGGATTTGGCCAACATGTTGAAGGCCGATCAGCTTTCGACGCGCTCCGGCATCATCGCCGCCTACGCGATGTGCGGCTTCGCCAACTTCAGCTCCATCGGCATTCAGATCGGCGGCATCGGCAAGCTCGCGCCAACGCGTCGCGCGGAGGTCGCGCAGCTCGGCCCGCGTGCGATGATCGGCGGTGCCATGGCCTGTTGGATGACGGCGACGATCGCGGGGATCTTGATTTAGGTCGCGTTCTGATCAGAGCCGCGCTGATGATCACACGACGGCGCTCCGATCAGAGCCGCGCCCGTGAGGAAGCGGTTAGGTCGATTTGCGACGGACGGTCAGCAACTCGCCAGCAACGAGCGCTCTGCGCGCGTCGCATCGCAACACAACGCCGCCCGCATAGCCGACACCCCACCAGTTCCTACGTCCACCGCTTCCTGACGGCCCCCCCTCGGATCGTCCCCCAGCCCCAGAGGGGCAGGGGCACCCGCGTGCGCCGGGTGACTGCAACAATCCGCACGTAGGGCGCCCCCCACATCGCACCGAGCCAACCCACCAATCGTTAGATGTCGCCTGCTAAAGCGATAAAGCCCACTGGTTGGCCGAAACCTCCCCTTCGTGCTAAATTCCCATGTTTCCCAACTGAATTTGGCAACTGTGCTTCAACAGCGAGTGGAAAAAGGGGTAACCCCATGACCAAAGATATCTTCGTATTCGTCGAACAACGCGACGGTGAATTCCTGCCCGCCGCACTGCAAAGCCTGACTGCGGCGAAGGAGCTAGCGAGCAAGACCGGCGGCAAGGTCGTCGCTGGGCTGATCGGCAGCGGCCTCGGCCCCGTGGCCGACAAACTCGCCAAACTTGGCGCGGCCGCGATCTATCTGACCGACGCCGACGCGCTGGCCAAATACAATGCCCCGCTCTACGCACGGGCGCTGTCCACACAAATCGAAAAGGCCGATCCGCAGATCATTCTGATGGCCGCGTCCTTCATGGGACGCGACCTGAGCCCGCGCGCTGCCATCCGCGTCGATGCCGGTCTCGCCACCGACTGCACTGAGTTCACGCTCGACGATGCCGGCGCGCTCGGCGCAGCGCGACCGATCTTCAACGGCAAAGCCTTCAATCATGTGAAGTTCAACGCAAGCAAGCGACAGATGGCGTCGGTGCGACCCAACACGTTTGCCGCACCGACCGAAGGCGACACCTCCGCCGAGCGCATCGATGTCGCGTTCGAAGCAGGTGCCAACGACAGTCGCTCCGTCACCAAGGAGATCGCAAAGACCGGCGGCGATGAGAAAGACGTGACCGAAGCGTCGATCGTCGTGACGGGTGGCCGCAGCCTCAAGAGCGAAGAAAACTTCAAGATCATCTATGACCTTGCCCACGCATTGGATGGTGCCGTCGGTGCCAGCCGAGCCGCCTGCGACGCCGGCTATCAACCGCACAGCCGCCAAGTTGGATTGACGGGCAAGACCGTGACGCCACAGTTGTACTTGGCGTGCGGTGTGAGCGGCGCGATTCAGCACCTCGCCGGTATGCGCGGCAGCCGCCGCATTGTGGCGATCAACACCGACCCGGAAGCGCCGATCTTCAACGTCGCGGACTATGGCATTGTGGGTGATTTGTTTGAACTGGTGCCGGCGATTACGGAAGAAGTGAAGGCCGCGAAAGCGAGCTAATTGCTTAACCGAATAGCAAGAAAATAACGAGCATTCCGATTGGGTTGAATCGGAACGCTCGTTTTCTTTTTACACTTGGATTTCGCTATTGTTCGTGGCGAGAATTATCCTACCGAATACGCACTCACCAACGACACCAGCGCTTGTTCACCTGCGAGATAACCGATGCGAAGCTCTGCCGTGCGTGCGCCAAGCTCCGGCGCTCGCCCCGCTGCGCGGTCAACGATTCGCAATCCTACTTGCACGTCGTCGAACCCGAACGACGATTTGCCCGCCCGCACCGCCGACCAGCGTGCGAACCAACCGACCAACGCGACTGCCAACATCGTTGCGTGCAAACCGGGCAACAGTGGCCAACTGTAATACGCCCGCCCAAACCCGCCGCGATTGGTAATGCGCGATTGCAAATAGCGCGTCACCAGTTGATCGACCTGCTCGGGCTCGTCGCGATCCAAGTCCACAGTCATCGCGCGCAATTGTTCGAACGTGCCTTTGCCCGCACCGCACGATAAATCCGGAATTGCACCGCGACCGTTGCCCATGCGCAGCGCACGTTTGAGCTGCGTCCATCGATACCCCAACGACGGCCGCGCCGTGATCACGGCTTGCTCGAATGTGGCATACTCCGCGTGGGCAAATGCCGATTGACGCAGCATCTTCAACCAACGCCGCTTGGGTTCCGGCGGCGTCGGCAATTCCTCACCGCGTTCGCCGAGGTCGTTCGCCAACATCGTGACGAGTTCGCTCAATTGCGTTTGATCGAGATTGTTCAACCGTGCGCCGTGTAAGTGGCCGATCAAATCGCAAATCGCTAACAACCGCGCGTGTAAACTCAACGAGCGCCGCGCGATCAATCGATCGATCGCCACTACCAATGCATCCGCCGTGTCCTGCGAAATCTTGATATCTTTGGTGAGCGCCACATGCTCCGGTGCATCCCGCAACGCGCCCGGCAGCGCGTCTTGCAAGGCGCCCGCCAGTCGTTCGAGATCCTTGCGATGACTCGGTAGCGGGGCGCCGTCGTTCCGCGTGACCGTCGGGCAGTCGAAGCGCAAGCCCGCACGCACGTTCGAAGCTTCGCGTTCCAGCGTAAACGGAAACAACTGACAGGCGATGGGTTTCTCCGTGCCACCGATCTCTTCATGTATCCGACAACGCCCCGCCGCCGTCAGAAAGACGCACGCCCCATCGTCCGCATGATTCAACACATAGCCACCGTGCAACTTCACGTACGGCTCCACGTCCAGTCGCTGCGCCCAATCGGCATCGTCGATTTTTTTGCGATCCGCATCCGTCAGATGCACGACCAACTCGCGACAGCAATTCGTGCAACCGCGACAGCTAAACTGCTGCTGCCAAATATCGGGAACGATGACGGGTAATCGCATAAGAACGGGCTCCGCCTACATCGGAGGTGGCGGCGTGTACGGCACCAAACGCTGCAACCGCGACGGCATCGCCGTTAGCAGCGGCGTTTCGACCGGGCCGTATGATGTGAGCAATGGACGGTTGGGTTTGAAGTCGTGCAGAAAGAACGCGACGCGCACCAAGTCGCCTTCGATTTCATCGAGAAAATTCGCCACGATGCGGTCGCCGGCCGGACCGAGAAACGCTTCGCCGTAGGCAACTTCGTCATTGGGGCCAAGGCTATCGCCGCTGATCGTTTGACCGAAATCGCCCATATACATCGAGCGATCGCGCTCTTTGACGACGAGTTCGATCAGCACCACGCGCGACAACTCGTCGCGCACTTCGTGGTAGGCCGTTTCGCGCCGCTCGACGTTCAAATCGAGCCCGATCAGGCCGTGTCGCTGCGTAACGGATTGATCCCAAATCTCTTCCGTTGCGCCCAGAGGATGGACGCCGAGGATTTTAATCGTAGGCATGCCGGGATTATATCAGCGCCGCGGCGTGAAGGGTTCGCTCGCGACAAAAGCCCGCCGCTATTCGTAGCTTTCGCTCACTGCCACGGTATCGAGCGTCTTGAACGCCCCGCCGTGCCGCGCGACGAAGCCGCCGAGCCACGTATCCGCATTCGACGAGCGCGATTTGACGACGTTGATCGTCACCTGCTTGTCGTCCGGGAAAATGCTCGAGAACGATTCCAACGCGTCGCGTTCGAGCTCGACCGTGGTAAACAGCCACACGACCGACGGTGCCAACTGCGCGACCGAGTTGAGTAGCTTGTCATCCGGAATCTCGTCGGCGGTGCGAATCGAACGAATCATGTCGAACGCGCGAATTTTCTGTTCGTCGCTGGCGTTTTCGAAGGCCACTTCGTAGGGCCAGGTTTCCACGCCCTCATCGGTCGCGGCCACGACGGCGAAGCGATGCGACGCATCGAGGTCTTCGATCAGACGCGACAGTTCATCGATCAGCACGAATTGCTCGGCCCCCGCCGCACGATCGGCGGCGACGACGAACACCACGCGTTGAGCGCTGCGTTGCATATCGACGACAAACTCGCGCGGCGCGCCGGGTGGCGGCACGACAATATTGCGTCGTCCGAAATACTCGCCGCGACTGCTCGCATCCAGCACGACCGAGCGCCCGGTTTGCGACGGCTCAAACTCGATCATCGTTGGCGCAAATCCGTAATCGCGACCGGCAACGACCACGCGTCCGCCGGGCGGTTCGGTTCGAACGTTCACGCGTGCCATCGTGCGCGTGAGCTTTAATTCCGTCGCGGCAATCTCCTCGCCATGCAGCGGGATTTCGATCTGAGCGCGCGTGTCATCAAAGCCGACGGCTCGTGCGACCACTTCGACCTCGCGACCGCGATAGAGCGCCGGCAGCTTCTCTTCGATAGGCGTCATGCCCAACAATCGACCGTCCACCCACACTTCGGCAGGCACCGGCAACGTCGACACCGTCAGCATGACGCCGGTGCGGTTCAACGCCACATCGAGGCGTACAGGATTGTCGCCCGCCACAGGCATTGGAATGTTGCGGTCAACCGATTCGTAACCTTGCTTTCGCAGCGTGATAGCGTTGGATTGTTCGGTGGCAATGGTCACCGTCGCCGGCGTTTGGCCGATCAGTTGCCCGTCCACCAGAATATCCGCACCCGGCGGCGACGATTCGACAGCCACCTTAAACGGCTTGCGTAACAAGCGTATCACCGATTCCGGCGAGCCGGTGATGTCGTCCACCGTAAGCTGCGCGGTATGGAAACCGGCGGCGCGAACTTCGATCTCGCGTGCATTGGTCAGATCTTCGGGCGTTAAGCTGAATCGACCCTGTCGATCGGCACTGCCAAGCTTGTGTCCATCAACGAGGATGTCTGCCCCCGCCGGGTCCACCAATAGTTGCATATCGCTCGCGATGGTGGGCGGGGCAATCTCCGTGGTTGACGTGAGCGTGCCGCGCGCGATGAGGCGTTCGATCTTGTCTTGCCAATCGCTAAACACGAAGCCGTAGATCGCCAAACCAAATGTGAGCGTCGTGCCAAGCAACACGCCGGTGCGAATCGCTCGATTGCGATGGCGGCGTCGCGACGGCTTGCTTCCATGACTTGGTGCCTTATTGGGCGGCGGCGGATTGAAGCGATGGATATCGACGCGGCTGATGGATTCATCGTCGTCGTCAACACCGTCTTGCGCCGGAAGCTCTGACGGAGGCACGCTCTCGGGAGAAAAAATCTCAGAGATCGCATCGAGGTCGGGATTGCGCGCGGCCGCGCGACGCTTTGCTGCCGAGAAGGGTCCGGGCGGAATCAACGGCTCGGACTTATCTTCAACGACATCCGCATCATCGAGATGCACGCGGAACGGTTCGTCAAACTGCGTGCCGGATTCGTAACCGTCGTCGGCTCGATGATCACCGTCGGCGTCGTCCACGACGTACGGTCCGTAACCATCATCATCGTCGCCGGGAACGTACGCCGCTTCGTCGTCGTCTTCGCTGATCGTGACGGCCGAGTCGTCATACGTGTTGATGAATGGGCCGGCCGCGACGCGTTCGTCGCGATCGGTCTCGGCGTCGTCAACCAACCAAGGCGTTTTGTCTTCGACCGGCGCATTGAGCGACGGCAAGTCGTCTAAGAAGGAACTACCGTGGCCTCGCGTTTTGGACAGGATTTCGTCGGCGCGGACCGGCTGAACCAGCGACTGAGCCGTGTTACGACAGAGGCCGCAAACGCCCTCGATCACCGATATTGCGTCATCCGACTCCAACGGACGCTGACAACGCTCGCAAACTAGTGGATCTATCGCCGCCATGGGCCTCCCTGCCCTTCACTTATTGGGTAGATTCGACCGTCAAAAGGCGCGAAAGCCCGAGGCTCACAGCGCACGGAAAGGCCGTATCCTTGGTTCATCGTCGCATGCCGTCCCATAACTGTAGGTGACACCGACGATTACCCCTCTCACAACCTCCAATCGGCGAATTTTGCCGAATTGCGGGCAATGCTTACCAACCGCTCTCGCAGACCGGCGAAAGCCGAACACCGATAAACTAATAAGAAACAACAACTTACGAACTGCTACCCACTAGACTGCCTCTCGCGGTAGGATGGACAAGTCTGGGAGTGGTGTAACCGGTTTTCAATCAACCCGAATCGATAAATGGCAGTCATTACCATTCAATATTCCGACGGTCGTCGGGTCCGCGTGCCCCTCGGAAAGCCCGAGGTCATCGTCGGACGTGACGCGACCTGTGATTTGGCCCTTGAGGACGCGATTACGTCCCGTCGCCATGCCCGTTTTCATCGCGACGACGCCGGCCAGCTTTGGATTACCGATCTGCAGAGCAAGAACGGTGTGTTGGTAAACGACCAACGCGTTGAGTCGATCCGCGTGAAGCCGGGTGACATGATCGGAATCGGCACATGTAAGTTGCTCGTTTCGGATGACGCCGCCCCTACCGACATTACGCCGTCACCGCGCGCCGCTACTGCCGTGGGAGCAACGAGCGCGTGGCGCCCCAATCAAGACTTTGAACTTTCCGAGCGACGCCTCAAAACGTTGTACGACCTTAACGAGCGTTTGACGGGTCGGCTGGAACGTGACGATTTGTTGCGCGAGTTGCTGAGTGTTTGTCGCGAACAATTGCGCTTCGAGCGCGCCGGGATTGCCGTGTGTATCGGTGAATCGACCAACCTCGAATGGGTGGACGTTGCCGGCGCGGCAGTAAAGCACGACGAAGAGCTCACGATTAGCCGCAGCATCGTTGACCGTACGCTGCATAATGCCGAGCGCATCCTGATCAACGACACCGAAGACGGTGAGTTCGATCCGACGCACAGCATCATCTCGAATAACATTCGCTCTGCCATGTGCGTGCCGATGGAATATCTGCAACGCGTGCGCGGCGTGATATATGGCGACCGTGTGTCGTCGACTGGCGGCTATACGCGCGAAGACATCGACTTTTTTGCGGCGCTGGGTCGCTTGGGCGCAATGGGATTGGCCACAGTGCATTTGGTCAACGAAGTGCGCCAACGCGAGCGGGTGGAATTGCAACTGGGCCTTGCGCGCCAAATTCAAACGCGCTTGTTTCCGGATGAACCGCTGCGTACAGAAACCGTGAAGATCGATGCGTTGAACGACCCGGGGCAGAAGATATCTGGCGATTATTACGATTTCTTTGTGCGAGAAGACGGCAAGATCGTGATCGTGATTGCCGACGTTGCGGGCAAAGGTGTGCCCGCTTCGCTACTTATGGCCAATCTGCAAGCAGCCGTACGCATCACGCTCAACGAAGATTCGGATTTGCCGGACGTGGTGGACCGTTTGAACGAACTGATTTGCAGCAACGCGGGCGACGATCGGTTTGTCACGGCGATTTTCGGCTTGCTAGACCTTGAAGCTCGCGAGTTTCGTTACATCAACGCGGGCCATCATTTGCCGATCGTGATCACCAATAAGAGCGACTTCACGATGCACGGCACGATCGACGACTCGGATTTACCGATCGGCGTTGAGCCCAACGTGTCGTTTAAGCAACACACGATTGCCATTCCCGATCACCCCACGACGTTGCTGTTCTACACCGACGGCGTGCCCGATGCGGAAAACGACAAGGGAGAGCCCTACACCGAAGAACGATTCCTCAACGCAATAAATAGCAACCTTTCGCACAGCCCCGCCGAGATGGTCGAACGCCTACGCCGGTCAATCAAACAGTTCACGCGCAACGCACCGCAGACGGATGATATTACGTTGCTGGCAGTGGAGATTGATGGTTGAGTTACCTGCACCGCTGCCGCGGATAATCGCGCGATAAGATAAGCGATATAAATTCGACCATGGATTGCGCTGCTTGCGCCGCTCCATCCATGGCTCTCGACCTTCGCCCCCTCCGGGGCTGAGAAAAACTATTGCGAATGTAAATCTGAATAAGAGACGCTTGAGACAACTTAAATCGGCTCTCGTTTGCGGTCGCACGTCCATGCATCCCCGGCGTAGCGCGCTTCGTATTTCGCGGCTAGCGCGAGTTCGCCTTCTGTCCATTCTGAGATTTCAAATTTGAAATTTAAGCAGTTTGAAAACGTTTCGACGAGTTGCTTCACCGCAGTATCAAAGTCGATCTCGTTTCCGCAAACTTCACCCCAACTCGCAAACGGTTGCTGATCGAATCGCGAGGCGAGCATGATCGAGCCGTGTTGGAGAATGGCCGTCGGCGTGCGTCGTTGGGCCGAACCGGCGAGCTTGCGCGTGCCGGTTGCATCCGAATCGTCCGGAATCACGACATCGAGCGCATGGCGGCGGGCGAAGCAGAAGAACGGTCCTCGATGGGGTGATGCGCCACACGACGTTTCTCCGCAGCCGAACTGCCGGGCAGGTTCACCTACGGCAGCGATGATGGCTTGATGCGCCAACGTGTACAACTCGTTCGGCCTACCGGCCACCAACGGATGTGCAATCGGTAACGTGAGCGAATACGTCACTTCCAAATCGTGCAAAATCGCCCCGCCGCCGGTCGTGCGGCGCACAACATCGAGTGCACCGGCTGGCGGCGGTAACGCTTCAAACTCGTCTATGCTTTGAAAGTAACCCAGTGAAATCGTGGCGCGCGACCAACGATAGAGGCGTAACACAGGCAGCGCGTCGGCATGATTGCAGCCGATCAATAGCGCTTCGTCGCGCGACATATTTTGCGCGCCGGGCATGGGCGGATCGATGAGTAAGCGGGCGATGGTCACGAAGGGATGGTAGCTCGATTGCAAGGATGATCCAACCAGATCGAGCGGGCGTTGAAATGTGCTTAATGCGAACGCAGATTAGGCGGCGACGGGATTCCAAATCTGTCGCGGACGCAATGCGAACACGATCGCGGCGACGGCCAGACCGGCGGGAACCGAAATGAAGAGTGCGGCGAGCGGCGGTAGGACGGTGCAGCAGGTAAAGGTTCGTTCGGTGAGCATCGCAGTGGCCTCGTGAAGGTTTGAAGTCACTGGGATTGCTGTGCACCGCTTGGGCCGCGCACCGGGCAAGGGGATGTTTCCGGACGGTTGCCGCGCGTTTTTCTCGATTCTTAGGCCGGAATCGGCGGTATTTTCGGCAATTGGCGTGCATAACGCGTCGGTCGCTTTGTATGGGCATGTTGCGACGACGCGACGGCGTTGATGAAAAGCAAGACTGTCCGATGTGGCAAGTCGTCGTGGGATTCGGAAATCAGTGGCAGATTCTAAACGCGCGACGGGTAGCGACCGGATAAACTGGACCGGCATGAACGATCGCTTTCATATCGCCGTGCGGACGGTCGGCGCATTGGAACCCGCGCGTGCCAAGCAGCTCGCGGATGCGCTGAGCATATCGACGTACGACGTGCGCATTCGGCTCAAGACGCCGATGCCGCGATCGTTATCGATCTTCGCGTCGCAAGCCGAGGTCGAGCAAGCCGCCAACGCGATTCGCGGCGATGATTTGATCGTTATCACTTATCGGGAAGCGCAACTCCCCCCGCAACAACCGTTCGCCGCGTTTCGAATGGGTCGCACGCAGACGGGGTTCATTTTTGAAGATCGCCGCAAGCAACGAATTAAATTGACGTTTGACGAGATCGGCATGCTTGTTATTGGGTATCGGGGTGATATCAACGAAAAGACGGAGTTACAAGCACGGCCACCGACGTACATAACCCATGGCGCGCGAACAGGGTATAAGGTTGACGTGAAAACCACGCGACAGCGCGACGTCACGATGTTCGCGGCATTCTTTCCGATGAAACCCGATCAAACCCCGGTGCACGTCGTTGCCGATCATTTTGATTTTAGTTGCCTCGGCAAGCAGAAGGGATCGTCCGACATGATCAATCAGCGCAAGCTGTGCGAGATCATCGAACGAGCCCTTACCGAGACGCCGATTGACCGTCGATTGCTCGAACATCGCGTGTATCCCGATATGGTGCCGCACAATCGCCGCGCTTGCCCCGATGCGGCGTTTGCCGCTGCGCAAATGATCTATTGGGAACAGGTCGCGCGACAGCAAAGTGGCTATTTGAATGCGTGCGCGATGAGCGCGAAGACGCATTGATCGGGAATGTTTGATTGCCTTGCGGTCTGAGATGAGGCAGAGATTTGATCGATCTTTATCCAACCCCATCAGTTGCCCAGTTATCATAATCCCGTATCGTTTGCACCCATGAAGCCGGTTGCGACGACGCTGTGTTACCCGAATCCGACGCAGCCGACGTATGGCATCTTCGTTCAGCGCCGGTTGGCCGCGATTCATCAAACGCATCCGTTGCATGTCGTCGCGCCCATTCCCGTCTGCCCGCCGCTGCGCCGTCGCCCGTTTGCAGAACTCAATAACGAACCCAGTCACGCGTGCGAGCCACCCGTCTTTTGGCCGTCGATGTTCTACCTACCGGGAATGCTTAAACATTTGGACGCACAGTTCTACGCCGATGCATTCGCGCGGCATTGGCATGAAAACGAGCGACTCGCTTCGATCGATGTCGTCGATGCGCACTTCGTTTGGCCCGACGGCGTCGGTGCTTGGCGCGTGGCACAACAGCGCCGCATTCCGTTTGTTTGCACGATTCGGGGAAAATTGGTCAGCCAAGCGCGGCACCCGGCGCGACGTCGTCAGATTGTCGAGATGTTGTGCGGTGCCGACCGACTCATCGCCGTATCACAGGCTTTGGCAGACTTGGCACGCACCGTTGCCGGTCAGCAACTCGACGTGACCGTTATTCCGAATGGCATTGATGCGGACGTTTTCTACTACGAGCCGGGTAAAAGACAACATGCTGACCGCGTCACGACGCACTCACCGACTGATGGCTGCTCGTCGAATCTATCTACGCGGCTCCCCGACCAATGGGACGCTGCTTCCCGGCATGTCGTCAGCGTTGGTCACTTGCAAGCACTTAAGGGCTTTCACCTTTTGGTCGAGATATGGCCGACGATCCGGCGACGATGCGGCGACGTACAACTCGTCTTGATCGGCGGAACGGTCGGTGAAGCTGCTTACGAAGCGCGCTTGCGGCAACAGATTGATGATACCAACACGGCTATCGGCGGGCCGATTCCCGCCATCATTTGCACTGGGCGTGTAGAGCCGAATCGTCTGCGGACGTTGCTCAACGCCGCCGATGTGTTCGCGCTCGCCAGCACGTCCGAGGGGTGGTGCAACAGCATTGCCGAAGCGCTCGCCTGTGGCTGCCCGGTCGTTGCCACCGACGTCGGCGGCAATCGCGAGCAAGTGACCAGCCCCGATTTCGGTGCGCTGGTCTCATTGGGAGATCGCGATGCTCTCACCAATGCCATTTCGGCCGCTCTGCAACGCGACTGGGACCGCCCCGCCATAGCCGAATTTGGTCGTCGGCGTAATTGGTCGGATGTGGCGGCCCAATGCGTCGATGTACTCAGTAGTGTCGCGAAATGATTGGTCGCGACCGTCATTGACTTACTTGATTCCGAAGCGAGCGCCTCACCTCTAAGCATGATTGAAAACCAGAACATCATTTGCATCGCCAGTAACTATTGGTACGACCCGACCAGCAAACATCAGGTCATGAATCGGCTGGCCACGAAGAATCACGTGATTTGGGTGAACTATCACGGCTCGCGCCGGCCAACTGCTTCGGTCCGCGATGTCTCCGCGATAACCAACAAACTGCGGCAAGTGATCGAGGGACCGCGCCGCGTACACGACAACCTGACCGTCATCACGCCGATGGTCGTGCCGTTGCCCGGTAACAGCGCCGTCGCCAAACTCAATGCACAGTTGCTCACGCGTCAGATTCGGTCCGTGTTGCGCGACCTGCCGCGGCGACCGGTGCAGTTGTGGTCGTTCGCGCCGGACGTCGATTACCTCTGCGGTCAGTTCGATGAGTCGTGCGTCGTGTATTACTGCGTGGACGAATTCAGTCAGTTCACGGGTTACGACGTCGGCGCGATTCTGGCTGCCGAACGACGGCTCGCGTTGCAAAGCGATCTCGTCGTCGTGACATCGCGGCAGTTGTTGGAAGCCAAGCGGCCGATCAGTCGACGCATCGTACTCGTGCCGCACGGTGTGGATGTCGAACACTTTGCGACGGCGCAACGCGACGAAGTCAAGATACCCGAAGAGGTGGGGCATTTGCCGCGACCGATCCTTGGCTTTTGGGGGTTGATACAAGATTGGGTTGATATCGATCTGTTGGTTAGTATCGCGCGACAGCGGCCCGATTGGTCGATGGTCTTGATCGGCGAAGCAGCGACCGACGTATCGAAGCTCGAGCAATTGCCGAATGTGCACTTGCTCGGCCGGCGCGACTATCAGGAATTGCCCGCATACGCTAAGGCCATGGATATGGGGCTAATTCCGTTTCGATTGAATCCACTGACTGCCGCCGTCAATCCGATCAAACTGCGAGAATACTTAGCTGCAGGCTTGCCGGTCGTTTCAACGCCACTGCCGGAAGTGTTGGCATATCAACCGTCCGTATCGGTAGGTTCGACTGCGGATGAATGGGTGAAGGCATGCGATGCCGCATTGTGCTGGGATGCTCGCCAAGGCGAGCGGCGTATGCATGCCATGCAAGCGGAAAGCTGGGACGCCAAGGTTGAACAGTTGAGCGAGTTGGTTACGGATGCTGCAGCCCGTCGCGAGCAGCCTTTTCCGCATGAGTCGGTTACAAAAACGGCGACTTCATTGCGACGAGTGCCGGCGTAAGGTTGGATTGAGTTGAGCTATAGTTTTCTTGTTTCGCCGCAAGCATAAGACGAGACCGTGACGCCCCCCCATTTTTTTTGTCACCACCCAATCAATAAAAAAGTAATAACGCCGCGACAAAAATCGGCGTCGCCACCAACATCAACAGCACGCACGGCCCCAGGAACTCGCGCGGATTCGTGCCAGTCAGCCCCATCAACGGGATCGCCCAAAACGGCTGAATCATGTTTGTCAGTTGATCGCCATAGCTGATCGCCATCACGGTTTGCGGTAGGCCAACGCCCAAACCTTCGGCCGCGCCGCACATGAGCGGGCCTTGAACGATCCATTGTCCACCGCCCGACGGCACAAAAATGTTCACCAGCGCCGCGCTTAAAAAACACGCGGGAGTAAAAGTCCAAATTGGATCGACGTTAAGCAGGGTTCCCAGCGCTATGCCGCCGTCGATAAAGAATTGTGACAGCGCGACGGCCATGCCACTATCACGCATCACCCCTTGAATGCCTGCGTAGAACGGAAATAGCAGAATAATTCCGACGATGGCGCGACCGCCCTCACCCATCGCGCGCAGAAACCCGGCGATATTGGCATGTAGCAATAGGCCAAGGCCGATGAATGTTGCGTTGACCTGATTGAGGCCCATTGCGTTGAATTGAAACTGCTTGAATCGCAACGCGACCGTTAGCAGAATCAGACACGCCAAGCCGGACGACGCCCAACGCGATTGTAGCAATCGGTCGTTGACGCTTGGTCGTCCGGAGTTTGACGTAACGTCATCGGATGGCACCGTCAAACCTTCCTTCTGCGCTTCTGAATCTGTGATTGCGTGACGATCAACATCGGCATGCATCGTTGCATCGAGCAATTGCTCTTGGCCACCCGTCAAGCTTCTCAATAACAACGGTATGCCAATAAACAATCCAACCGTCAGCAATAAGTTACCGTTCGATAGGATCGTCGCTTGTACCGGCACCTTGATCGCTTCCGTCGCCGCCGATTGATCCGCCGTTTGGCGAATCGGCACCACACCATCGGCAACCTTGAGTGGTGCCGAGCCGGACAACCCGCCGTGCCAAATCATCATGCCGCAATACGCAGCAGCCACCAAAACCGATCCGCGCTTGCACCCCGCCGGTAACCGTCGTTGCAGCACCGACGCGAGCAGACCCGCACTGATCAGCCCGAAGCCCCAGTTGATCCAACAGCCCACGCACGAAACCGCCGCCACGAGGCACACGGCCGAAGGCAACGTCGTCGGCATCGCCGCCAGCCGTTCGATGCACCGTCGGGCGACGGGTGCGGAAGCCAATCCAAAACCCGCGAGTAAAATCAGACACATCTGCGCCGCAAATGCGAGCATGCCGGGCTGCCACAGACCGTCGAACCATATGAGGAGTAACGTTTGAATCCGGTCGGTCGCCGCTTCCGACCGCAGGTCATCCGTACCGGGCCAAATCATCGCGCATAGCAGGACGATCACTGTCAGGCCGGCAGCAAAAACGAGCGGATCGGGCACGACGCGGCGAGCCAATCGCTCGCACCGGTCGGAGAGCCGCTGCCACCGGCTTGAATTGGGACTGTTCGATGCGTCCGACATGACTGCGGCAGTATAAGAGGCCCCGCCGACGTCACAAAAAGCGGATTCTTCGGGGACGCAGCGAAAATCGGGGTGGACAAACGCCGAAGTTTGGGTATAGATATATGGCTCGCGAGCGCAAGCCCGCGACACGATCCCCGATAGCTCAATCGGTAGAGCGAGCGGCTGTTAACCGCTAGGTTGTAGGTTCGAGTCCTACTCGGGGAGATAAATACCCTTCCCTTTCGCGCATGTCTGCGCATACCCCGTTTTTTGGCGCAATATCAATGCTTGGCTGCGCCAAACCACGCGAAATTTCGTTCTGTGCGCAAATGGATGTCAACGTTTTTGCAGCGCGCTGTAGCGCACGATCAAAATCCTCGTCTCGAACCTGAAGATAGTGCTCCGCTGCGACTCGGGCCGAGTGCCCCATCCAAGCCGTGCAAATGTGTTGCGGGAATTCTGCGACCAACTCAATGGCTCTGCTTGCTCGCATATTCACAAACGGCTTCGGCCAGACCTTTAATCCCGCTCGCTGTACGATTTTGTTGAACGTGGTGCGGAGGTTCTGACGACTACTTCGATACCGATTGATAATGTAAACAGTGCCTGCGCCGGCGAGTTCGTATGCAGCCCGAAGCTCGTCGGCTAACTCCGGAAAAAGAGGGATTATCCTCTCGTCGCCAAAGTCGTGATGAGCCGTTTTCTCGGAGCGCACTCGCAACCGCTCGCGTGCCCAATCGACATCAGCCCACGTCAACGGCAGCACTTCGCTGGGACTTCGTAAACCACCGATGCGAACCAAGGACGTAATCACGCGCCAGTCGGTATCGGGACACGCATCTATCAATCGCTCATAGTCTTCACGACTCACAAAATGAAACCGCTTCCGGTTGCCCTTGACCTTTACTGGCAGGTGAGAGAAAGGGTTTTCATCAATAAGTCTTGCTCGAATCGCCGCCGCAAACATTTGCCGAGCACGACTCAATCGACGCCGTACAGTGTTCTCGCTCAAACCCCGCGAAACCATCTGTGCCCGAAACTCATCTACGTCGCCTGCGTTAATCGAATCGATACTGCGATCATTGCCAAAGAACGTTACGAGCTGCCTTTGACATTGCCGATACTTGTCGCGAGTCAGCTCTTTCACATCGGGGCGTGAAGCAATGTAGCGGTCAGTCCAGCCCTTGACGGTAGCCGATTCGGGTACCGACAAAAGCTGCAACTTGGCGAGCCGTTTCTCTAGCGGCGATCTTCGTATGGTGTCGATCCACGCGGCTGTATCCGCCGGAATCGTGCCGCTCGACAACGAAGACTTGAGCCGTTCAATATGCCGGCCAATTACGACGGCGTCAGTCTTGTCCATTTTGCCAAGGGTTATGGTCCGCCGTGATCCGACGAGGCTGAATTGCACAGCCTTTCGCCCTTTCGACTTATTTATGATCGTTGCCATTATTGAAGTCTACCCCGTCCGATTGATCTTCGTCCATCCATTTTCTGAGTAAGCGGGGTGAGAATAGAAATTTCTTCCCCTCTCGGCGATGCGGAATCCGACCGCTTTTCGCCATCAGCTGAACGGTTCGACGAGACAAGCCCAAAAGCTCACTCGCTTCTCTTGCACCAATGGCGATTCGATCCATGTATCTTTGATTGTCGGTGACGGCCGAAACGCATTCATTCATTGTTGCCGACCCCCTACTACTCATCATCATCGCTAGTCGCGTACGCCACGACGGCATCAAGAAACGCAAACGCATAACAATCTTCATCCACCTTGCCGATGGCACCAAACGCCCGCGATAGCTGTTCGCCATCTGGCAGAATGTCGCCGATATATTCGGCAATCCAATCAGCCATAGACGACCGGCCCGGAATCCACGCAGTGTGGAGCTCGATGCACTTCCCAAGGTCGTCATCGTCGGCAAGTTGAGCCCAAAGCTGCCCCGCTTGCTCGCCGTGCCTGCGTAATTCAATACTCCGCTCGATCTCGGTAAGGGTGTCACCATTGGCAACTTGTAACGTGTCGTCCGTCGTGATCATATTCTCATGTCTCCATTCTTGGTTAGTTCAACTTGGCTGCTACTGATTATTTTGCTTCAACTGCTCCACCTGAGCCTTTAATGCGGCGTTCTCACCGCGTAGGCTTGCAATGGTCACATTCGCCTCGGCGATGATGGTTATTAACCGTCTGATATTCCGCTTCGCGCTAGCGAGTTCCGCCGTAGATGTTGGTGCGACGAGACTGCGCGGCGCAATGGCAGTCGGTCGATTTCGTTTTGGTAGCATGTTGGTTATCCTCCAAGACCCAAGGTCGAAAAGTTCGCTTCGTAGTACGGCCAGAAGTCGAGATATACGATTTCTTCGCGGGTCGGCTTTCGGCCTAACACTTCATGCAACGCGCGACCATTGCCATCCAATGGCACCGGCAAAACGACGTCGTTGCCTTTTTTATCCGTGATGCGTTCCAGTTCGTCGTCGATGTATTGGTAGACGCCGGTGTCCTGCAAACTCACCACCCAACCCTCATTCGTCGGGCTGATTAGGAACCGGAACGTTGCACGCCAATACGGCGTCAAGCCTCGGTACTGCAACGATGCAGCAACGCCTTCAAGCAACACTTCGCCGGGTTGGTAGCCGTAGAACGTTGCAGAGTTGACGCGCTCAACAAATCCATAATCGAAGTAGTTCTGATCGAACGAATTCAGGTTTTTTTGAATCGTCAGCGTGCGAACCATTCGCAGCGTATTAACTGACGGATCAAATTCTTGTCCTGCCGAGTTGGCAACAGGGATTCGGGTCGTGCGGTCGGTCGGGTCGAGCGCTACATTCAACGGCGCGTATCGCGCTTCATATGACCACTCGATGGCGATTTGATCGACAAGCGGATTCTCGTTTTCTTCTTCACCGCCGGGCGGGCCTGCGATCGCTGTCGAGTATTCCGCTCGATACAGCCAAACCCAATCAAAATCATCCGGGTCTTCTTGGCGAAGTTCGATGCGTTGAACCAACGCCCTCGGTTCACTTGGGTGGGCATCACCTTTTTGCGCTGGCAGCGATGCGTCATTGATAACGTCAACCGGATCGTCACCGCTTTCGGCAATGATGCGCCATTGACGTGTTAACCGTGTGTTGGGCGAAGTGTCGCTGTCGTAATCACGCCCATCATGTATTTCGTTGACTGTTTGAATGGCCAATGATTCTTACCATTTCGTGGGTCTCCTATTTGTTTCTGCTCCTGTTTACGCGCCGCCTCATATTCGGCACGTCACAATCAACACCTTCGCCGCCATGTCTCGACAAGTAAGGCAGCGGGGGTTGCTTACAGCCGCGTTGCTGTCATAGCTCAGCAACACGACGGAGTTCTCTTATTCGCGCACCGCGTCTTCAACACCGCCGACGGCGCGGGTCACGTTGCCGATACCGGCTTCGATGTCATCGAGCTTGCCCGTGATGCCGTCGCGAACAAATTTCGCCAGCGTGAAAAACTGGCTCTCTGTCAAAGCGTCGCCGTGTATGTTCACCAACGTTGAATCGCAACCGTCAACCGACTTGCGCACCGCATCGAGTTTTTCGAGAATCAGTAGATTGCCTTTTTCGATTAACTCGTTTTGCGTTTCGATGGCTTCGCACAATCGAAGCGTCAGCGTGTTGCCGATCACGGTGTTTGCGTTGAGACGCGCAAGGTCGATCTCCACCGGTGTGTCGTGGTGAAGATGGTCTTCAAGCGGCGATTCAACGCGCGGGTCGTGGTCGGTGGAAAGCGGTCGGTATCGTTTTTTCGTTTTCGTCTCTGGCATGGTGCCTCCTGTTGGTTATGCCGCCGATGCGCCTTCCGTGGCGGTCGGTTCCGTTATTCGCTTACCGCATGCGTGCGGCATTAAGTCTGGATCCATGATCCACCACTTGCGGCGCGGCTCGCGCTGCATGGTGGTGATGTCGCCATACTCGTCACTGGTGATTTCGCCGAAGATGATCGGCCCGCCGCATCGTCTGCACGGCTTCGCCCCGGTCTTGTCCCACACCGGCCACTGCGGCACGTCGGTATCGGTGACGGCGTCTGTAAATGGTTGCGGTGCGGGTGGTGGTTGAATGGCGATCTTGAGCGCCGCCGCTTCAGCCTCATGCTGTAGTAGCCCGCCGTCGAATTGCATAATCGCCGCACGCTCTTCGTAGACTTCGCGCTGCTGCTGCGTCAGGTCGCTGAGGCTCGGGTTCGATGGGGTGGACCGGATACTCTCATCGGACCCGGTCCTGTGACTTTTGATTGTCTCGCTGCGAATCGCCTTTTTTGACGCGATAGATGGGGGTCGCCAGTCGGAATGGGTGTCAGACTGGACCGGTGGACCGGCAAGGACCGGAGTTTCCCTATTGCGCGCGCGCGCGCCCTTTTTTATATATATATTTTCTTTATCAAACTTAGATGAGTTACGAGATTGCCGGTCCGGTCCGGTCCACTGGTCCACTTGTGATAACTGGTCGATCAACTTAGTCACGGCGTCACCGTCCGAATCCCGCGATAGACGCGAATCTTTCGCCCCTGCTCGGTGCGGCGCACGACGTCGATATTCGGTAGGGTAGCCCGCAAGTCACGGCCAAAAGTCGCCGCGTCACCTACCCACACACGGCCATTCGTCTTACACCATTCACACCATGAGGCGTACAGCGACGGTGCCCGCACCTCAGCATCATCTTCGATAACACATTCATCCTCGATGAAGGTGCTTACGGGGCTACTGATCTCGACCATCTGATCGGTCAAACCCTTTGCGGCCTCTGGTTGCCTGAAGTAGCCACGCTCACGCAACCGAACCAAACCATCGATCGCATACCGAAGGATGCCCGGAAGTTCGCCTCGCAACTTGTCGCTCAAGGTCGGGTCTTCTTTCCCGGCGAAGCTGTTTTTGATTCTTAGAATGATGAAACGCCGCGCCAGTGCCGTTGATGAATCAGTGAACCTTGGCAATTCGTTCGTTAAGACCATGAAGCGAACGCCAAGTTTCCGGGTTACGGCGGTCTTATTCTTTCGTTCGATCGACAGGGCGTCTTCGCCGGTGATGCTGAGCAGTCGCTCGGTGATAACACTCTGATCGACACGGCTCCCAAGCCGCGCGTCGCTGATAATGGCGAGCCGCTTGTCAATCAAAGTTTGCAGCCCGAAACGATCCGACAAACCTGCCAGCGTCGGCCCAACAACATTGTCGGGACCGATCAGGTCACGTTTAACTCTTGCAATCACGCCCTTGCCGCCCCGAGTTGCGCCGACAATCATTAACGACTTCTGAATGCTGGTGTCAGCGGTCAAGCAATAGCCCATAAACTCGTGCAACGTTTCGATTGACTCGATGTCGTCACCCCAAACCTCTTCCATAAACTGAAGCCATCGCGTTGGCTCTGCGGCCTTCAGGTCGATGTCGTAACCGAGACTTGTGGTGGTGAAGAGATTCGGCGTCGGGTCCAGCGTAACAGGCTTGGGTGAATCCAACGTGCTTAGGTCAATAGCGGAGTTGCGCCCCACGAGCACATCCGCCGCGTTCGGTAGGTCTCGCTTACCCTTCACCCAAAATGGTGATTGACGCGCATAGGGTTGCAAACACAGGGCTTTGAGCGATTCATAAACCTCGGCGGCGTGTCGTGGTGTTTGCTTCTTACCGTGCTCCGCGCACCACTTCTGAATCGCCGGGATGATCTCTCCCTTTTCGACAGGTCGATATGACGCGCCGGTGAAGATGTAGAGTTGATCCTGATACCAAACGATGGCGGGATGGCCGTCGATGGTGAATTCGTTTTCGAGCAGTTCAACCGCTACATCGAAACAGCCTTGCGGCCCGGGTGTTTCGGCCTCTTCGGCGGCGTCAATCAGTTTCTCAAGTTCCGCCGGCCCGGCGTCGCCGTGATACACGAGAAAATCATCGAGTCCGGTCTTTCCTTCACCAACATCAGGTAATCGCAATACCCGCACATTAGCGCCGGCGTCGGTCAACAGTCGGCCAACTTCACCCTCGGCGTACTGGACCTCGTGCTTAGTGACAGCATCCGAATCGAATGCAATAACGACTTTACGGCCCGACCAGTCGATCTTTTGGAAGTCGGGTATTAGTTGGCGTTTCCCATAGGCTTTCCCCGTCTCATCGCGAAGCCGCTTCTTACCGAAACCCCAAACGCCGGGCAGGGCAATCGCGGGATAACCGAGTTGGTCCACGGCATAACACTTCTTCGCGCCCTCCGTAAGCACCAACGGTTTGCCGCTACCCAAATTCTCTTTGAACCGTGGTCCGAAGTTTCCGGATACCGGTGTCTTTGGCGGCGTCTCATACTTTATGACGCCCTTGCCTTTTGGATTCTCTCGTGGAAAGTCTGGTTTGTATTGACCTGATCCGTTGATATGACCATCGCAGTCAATGCGCGGAAACAGGATGCCGTCAGGATGCCGATAGTTTTTCGATTGCCAACCTAGAAACTCGGTCGCTTCAGCTCCCGTTATTGAGCGAATACCTGCGGCCCGGATCGTCTCGTCCGTCAGACCACTGGCCCGCAGTTCGGCCAAGTGCTTGTTATTTACGGGTAAGTCGCTCATCGTGCGCCCTCCCGTGCAACTCGCGCCGCCAGCACCGCAAGCCTCGCCGCACCTTCGACGTCGCCGCGTTGCATGGCATTCACAGCCGCGCGGCTCAGGTCGTGGAAGCGCCCGCGTTCGGTCGCGGTCAATTCGATGTCGCGACGTGGGCGAAGTCGTGGTGGTAGAAAATTGCTGGCGGCGCGTTTCATGCGGCACCGCCGATCTGGCCGGTACAGCGTTCGAGTGCCCGTTGCCGTAAGGCTTCGCGGACCAATTCAATATCGCACAAGGTACGTCGGCCAGCTTTGAAGGTAGGGATTCGGCCATCGCGGGCCTCGTCTTCTAACCACTGACAAGGAACCCCTAGGCGTCGGGCGGCTTTCGATACGGTCGTAAATTGTTGGTTGTTTTCTGTTTCCACGCCACCAGATAATCAGGTTTCGCGGACGGGGTCAATCCTTTTTCTACAGATGTCTAAATTTGATCTAGTTCAACCTAGTTTGTCTAGTTAGCCCGTCTTGTTGGGATTTCTTAGGCCATAGACTCGCTCAAGTTCTTCTCCATTAAACCAGTGCTTTGCCGTCCGCCCTTCATTCTGTCGAGAATGAATTACGCCCGCCTTCCGGTCGCTATACAGTTTGGCGCGCTCCACTTGATACAGATCGACTGCTCGGGCAGTGCTCAATGTGTAGCCTGCGGGAGCGGGGGTGTCAGCAGGCGTTTTTTCTTTCGAGTTTGAATCAGAATTGTCCGGCACCACCAACCGTGCCGCTTGTATCGCGTTGCTTAATTCCTGCTGAATGTCGGAGAAGATATATTTGCCACCCTCATAATGGCGAACGAATTCAACTACTGCTTCAACAGCATTATCGACACGCTCAAGTCGTGCAACGGTTTCGACATAGGTAGCGTCACGTGGAAGGCTTTGGGTGGCGCGTTGAAGTGGTCTATCGGGATTAATGCTGGGGCGGATGGCCATCGCAAGCGCGCCGAGTTCGGGCGCAACGGCCCAGCCTGTGTAGAACGTTCCTATCACTTTTTTCTTCTTCTTCTTCTTCTTCTTCGCTTTCCGCTTTGGCTTTAGGTCATCCACTTCATACACAACTGGCTCGGCGTCTTGTCTCATGTCGTAGTCACCAAACCGCTCTATCACAATATTGGCCGAATGCTCCGCATGCGCTGCGTACTGCTCAAGATAACAACGGGCGCTATAGTCACTGTCGCCGTGATGATACTTGAATGACGCGATGTCTTGGGATAACGCAAGCCACTGCGCCCATTGATAGCCAGTCTTACGAAATAGGTCGTGTCGCTCGTATCGGCTCAACTTCTCGCATTGACTAATAGCCTTGTCGATGCCGTCGAAGTGATCGTTTACGCGCTTAGGATTGCTTACCCGCACACACAATGCACGCGCCAGCGGCGATAGATCATCTAGCACCTTGGCCGCTTTTTTTATGTCGGCCTTGCTGCTATCGGTCTCGCATACTCTCATCGCGTCCATAAACTCACGAAGAATTCTGGCCGTTTCGGCGAAGGTGAATTCCTTCGGCACGTTCACGACCTGACGGCGTGATGCCTTCGCCGGTACCTTCGATGCCGTTTTCTTTTTGGATGTTGTTTTCTTAGAAGTGCTTGCGCGTTTGCGCTGTGATACGGCTTTCGCCATCTTGAATCCCTTCTTTTGCACGGCCCGTGCAACACTGCGGCCCAGAAGGGTAAGCCGCAGCGATGCACGACGTGGGAGATCAGGCCCACTAGCCGAATTTAACTTGTGAATGACGCTATCCGTCGCGTCGGTGTCTATCTCTACCGCGCTATGCGGTCGGTTTCAACTTGTGAATGGTTATGCGCGTTTCACTAGGTTGAGCGTGTTCTCTCGAAAGAACCTATCCGATGCCGTCTCGGCCTCTGGCTTCCGCTCTGGTTTCGGTTGCACGTCAACCGCGCTCGCGGGCGTCATGCCGAGTTCACGCTCGAGCCGAACGATCCGGTCGGCAAGGTTGCTAATCACGCGCGATACTTTCCCAACCTCAGCAATGTCGAACGTTCCCGATGCACGTGCAGTATTCGATTGCTCCACGACGTACCGCCATTCGGCCATCATGAAACACAATCGCTCTAAGCAAAGTAGGTCTGTGTTCGCCAATACTCGCCGTCGAACGAGCAGTGCAGCAATCCGTTTCCATTCCCTCGCTGCTTCTTTATTGCCCTTCAATCCGGGTGGTACTGGCGGGGCTTTTTCGAGTGCCTCGGGTTGGTCTTTCTTTGCCAATTCGCGCGCCTTTGCCTTGCGCTCGTACATCTGCTTCGATCCACGAGCGATCATTACGCTGTCCGGTAGCGGTCGTCTGCCGCGTTTTGCCACGATTGCAACTTCCTTTGTCGGGCGGGTCTCCATCAATATCTTAATACGCTCTATAGGGGTATACCAGCGTAAAGTTGCCGACCTAAAACATGGGATTTTCCGGAAAATAACAACGCGTCTGGCGAGTGGTGAAAAGCCGAGCATCCCTAAAAAAAATGCCCCCCCCCTCCCCCTACCGCCTTTTTATTGAATACCCCGTGCCCGCGCTGACTCGCGCGCCGTCTTGGCTTTGTGGCAGGCTCTGCACAGCGCCTGAAGGTTATCCCACGTCGTCTCGCCACCTTGGCAGATCGGAATGATGTGGTCGCAATCATCGGCCGGGACAACACGATTAGGATGTCGGCCATCAGGGTCAGCACACAGAACATGCTGCGCCATGTAGGCGTTTCGTATCTTCTTCCACGCCGATCCGTAGGGGTTACCCTTTACCTTGTTACGGTCCCATTCGTGCTTGTATTCACGCTTTGCTGTGCTGAGCCTCGGTGGTCGCTTCGGCATTGTCGCGTCCCTGCTGTACCTGTGAGTGATTTACATAATTGTATACATAGACAGCCCCCGCGTCCTGTCAAAGTTGAACAGAACGCAGGGGCGTTGGGTCACCACTCGGGTGTTAGATCAATGGGTACGTTTGCATCGCGGGTCGTCCGGCGCAAAGCAACGCCTTATCGCCGCCTCGATTTTCCGATCGTTGTAGCCGCCTTTCGCAGGTGTTCGCGATGTCGCCGTATGTCGTCGCACTTGCTTCGGTCGATGCAAAGGTTGGGTACGCACGGCGTGCGGTTGTTCATCACTGTCGCCCTGAGTCGCAGCGTCGATACGCTCCTGCACGATCGACGTGATTGCACTTTCAGGCATACCGATAGCCTCTAGGACGGACACCAGACTGACCATCACACGCTTGCGGGTCTTTGTGGATACTTCTTTGAGTAGCCCGTCACGCATTCGGCGTCTGACTTCTTTGTCGGAGCAGCCAAGCATGACGGCGGCTTCGGGAACAGTTAGTACGAGACTGTTGCTCATCGTGATCACCTACCTCTCTCGTTGTCGGTTGGTTCATTCGCTTACGCCGTTCGTCGGTCGTCAACGTAGCTAACTTGGGGTCGCGTACCTCGTCACGCTCAACAATAACATCACGTGGCGCGTCGATGCCCAGCGTAATCGAACCGCCGTGAGTCTGCGTTACGGTCACACGAATGTTATCGCCTATCAATACCGACTCGTATTTCTTTCGCCTGATCTTCAACACGATAACACCGCCTTCCCGGCTTGGCTGATCCTCAGCAACGGCATACCGGCCACGGCAGATACATGTAACGGCACCTGCCCGACGTGCACGCAATCACCATCCCGTAGGTGAACGTCACCGAATAAGATGGCCCTCGCCACGTTTGCGAGCAGGTCTTCGCGTACAATGGCCGGCCCTTCACAGTCGAGCATCTCCAATTCGTGTAAACCGATAGCCCTTAGCCCGTGCGTCAACGTGGCGTTACCGGCGTCGATGAAACGAACCTCGGGTTGGTTACTGCGATCAATACGACAGATGCGGATGGTGGGCGATTCAATGGTGGCTGTGTTCATCGCGTCACCACCTTTCGATGCCAACGTCGCGACTTGGTGTCGATGCCAAGCTCTGCGGCTAGGTGCTTCTTGAACCGACCCTCAAGGTGCGTGACACGTCCGCACGATACGCCGAACCGATTGGCAATCGCCCGGATAGACGTCCGTTCGGATTCGGTGGTGATGGTCCAGCGTTCGGCGAGCATGGCGTCTGCCATCGCTGCGGATTGCTCAGGGTCTTTCAGTCGTTTGCCACGCTTCACTTTGGCGATGGCTACCTGCATCGCTTGATTGATCTGGTCGGTGTTACCACCATCCTCTATCTGTGTCGTTGCTTCCAACATCTTTGCGATGGGATCGATGGATAGGCATCGGACGGGCGATACGCCGCCTTTGCGCCAGCGGCGGTGTGTGATGTACGGCACCCGCACGGCATCTTTGCGTTCGTGAGCGTGAACGCTGATGGCGTTGTGCATCCGGTGCATGGCGAATGCGGCGAACGGCGTATCGCCTTCACGGCCCGGATAGTTTTTGACGGCTCGTATCAGGGCCACGGCGGCGACCTGAAATAGCTCGTCAACGCTGCGTGCAACGCGGTCACGCCCGACGAGGTAGCGACTCCGTTTCAATGTGTGTTTGATGAGCGGGATATGCCGCTCGACGGTCGCTCGTTCAGTGTCAGTAAGTCGGCTTTGAGTCCTTTCAGCCATGATGTGATACTCCCGTAGACACCCTAGCTGGGAGCCGTACTTCGGCCACATAGGAGCCGCGTGGGCGTCACCGCTACCACCGACTGCCAGCTAGGTTGTCTATAGGGAATCTTCTAGAGAATGGGTTCCCTATGTGTTTAAGTGCTCGCCATACTACCTCGCCTGCCCTACCCTGCCAAGCAAAAAACGCAGGTGAACGCCCTCACAAAAACACAAAACCCCGATTCGCGGGTACGTGACGGGGGGTTTTGTGAGATCACCAACGACGGATCGACTTAGAATCCTTTTCGTTTGGATTCACCGCTGCCGCTGCACGCGATAACCGGACAGCCTCGTCTGGATCGTCCTTCAAAGGTTTCTCGGGCAAAAAAGAAGCGGAAATGACGCGACGACCGCTGGGGCTTTTTCGTGCGATGATTCGATTCTCACGCAGCCAGCGATAGACCGTGGATCGGCTTACGCCCCACGCCTTGGCAAAGTCACCGATTGATACTACTTGTTGATTCATCGTGGGTGCACCTCCCTAAAACGGATTAAAAATGGTCACGGTAGCTGCAACAGTCAGCATCGCAACTGCCGCCGTGCGTTGTTACCCCCCGGGGTGTTTCGAAGGTGTCAATAAGTTTATCTAGATTTTGATTGACTACCGGAAAAGTGCCGTGTATCTATCTAACCAGTCGGCCCTTGACGGGGTTGGCTAGAGCGGTCCGTGGAAGCGGACAAACCACTTCTTAAACAGGCCTGACGGCCAGAAAGGTGTGACGCCATGGGTGAAGACCTGCGTCAGCATATCATGAAAATCAAGGAAATCGCGCCAAAGCTTAACGCAGTAATGGATTCTGCGAACAAGTCTGTCGCCGAACTCGAAGCCACACTTCGCTCTTGTGGCATTGGTATCGAAGTACGAATGTATTTTGATTGCAGTGCCGATGAATTGACCGATTATTTCGTGGGTTATCAACGATCAAAATCGGGAAGAGGTTTCTGTTTCGTGATCGACGAAGTTCGCGTCATTGAACGATCGGAATCTCATGAAGTTCCTGATACAACCGAAATCGTTGATAGCTGGGATTGGCAAGATGCGCCTCGAGATCTTCGATTAAAATCTCTGAAGGAAATCACGGAGATTGTATCTGAAATATCCAACGATGCGGAAGAACTGTTGCAAAAATCCTCCGCTTCCGTTGAGTCTCTCAACCTGCTAAAAGAATCACTGCTCGGTAATTCAGTCCCTCAACCTGAAATCCTCGCGGAAGATGGCGACGAATTCATCGTAAGAAGCCCTCTTGATCGACCAATGCGTATTCCTAAAAGCAAACTAAGGAAGTAACGCTACAAACAGACAATTGCGGACCGCTCAACAACCCCGCGTCATCTCGGCGCGGGGTTGTTTCCTGCACGTCCGACTAGAAAATGCAAGGAAAAAAATTCGCCCAAGGGGGCGAAAAAATAACGATCTCAATTGATAGGCGCGATCCAAAAATTGCTGTAAACGTCTACGCATGCTTGTATTTGTTGACGAATCAGGTGACCCCGGTATCACAAAGATCGGGAGCGGTGCATCAGGCCACTTCATGATTGGCGCTGCGGTTTTTCGTTCGCCCGAAGCAGCGATGGCGTGCTCGGAGGCGATAGACGCATGCCGTGGCCCGTTGGGACTAAAACCATATCGAGAGTTTCATTTCAGTAAGAACCCGAAGGGCATACGATTAGGGTTTCTTAACGCTGTCGCCCATCAGGATTTTGACTTCTACGCATTCGCTGTCAACAAATCGAAAGTCTTTCCAGATTGCGGATTTCAATACAAAGATTCACTTTACAAAGCTACATGCAGAATGTTATTTGAAGACTTGACGCCACTCTTAAGCGAAGCAACAGTTGTGCTGGATAGCTGTGGAGGTCGAGACTTTCAACGTCAACTAAAGAAGTATCTTAGAGAGCGGATCAATAAAAAAGACAAAGTGATAAAAAAGATCAATACTACAAAATCGCATTCCGACAACTTGATTCAATTAGCAGATATGCTGTGCGGTTCTGTTTCAAGGTCGTTGAACCCTGATCGAAAGGACAGACAGCTTTATGTTCAGGTGGTCGAAAAGCGAATTAAGATGCTGCGAGTATGGCCCAAATAAAAACCCGCCGCCTATTCCCCGAAGGGACACGCACACCATAAGGTGACAGTTCGGCAAGCGGGTCAATTTCGCTATTTACTATACAACACATTTCGGGGGTTTTCCAAGTTTTCTATAGAATTCTGTGGTGTTCTGTAGTCCGAAAATTGCCTGCAAATGTAAAGCCTTATGGCTATGGCATTTACGGTTGACATATCAACCTGGCGATTTTCCGTTAAAGGCGATCACAGATGCCCAACCTCCCCACCTACATCACCATCGTCAACAACTTTTGCGGCCTACCCCCACGCGAGCGCCCGATCGAATACAGCCTGAAACGACGTGACCCCGTCGACGATCCCCAGCCGAACGGCCTATTCCGCCCGGAACTTCGCGCCTGCACCAAAGTCCGCCAGCGGCCGGTTCGCCTCGCCGACGCGATTCTCCGCCATGGCAGTATTCGGAGCAAAGGTGAATTGACCCGACCATTTAAACATGTCGCCGAGCCGACACATGTGTCGGCTCGGCAAGTAGGCTGGGCTCGCTCCAAAAACGACCCGACAAGATCAGGAGTTCCAAAAACGGGCAATCCTATCGACACACAGGGAGTTTCTTAGTCCACAAATTCGAATGGCACTGACTCCAACCCTCCATCATTACAGGAGATCATTTCGACTCCAAAGGGAAACCCGGAAAGTAGCACTTCTAACGTCACGGACTCACCTGTCGACGGAGCTAGTCCCTCGACCCAAAAGTCCACCACTCGACGCGTATCTGTGAATCCAAGTTCCTGAGGAGTGTAGTCAGGAGTGAAGAGCCCCAATGGAAAGATGATGTCATCAGAGGTTCTCAGCTGATCCCCGCGCTTCCGCCACAGTCTAAAAAAACCGGGATTGGGATTGGAGTAGAAATTGATCCTGAAATCGCCATCTACCGGAACAAAATCTGGAATCTCTAACGCGACACGAACAAAATCGTCTTCTGCCAGATTCTCATCGTCGCTGCTTTGACTCCCGTCACTATCAAAGCCGTCGAGGTGATCGAGCACGCCGTCGTTATCGTCGTCGTCGTTATTCACCTGGACTCGCCTCCCCAGGATGCTCGGAGGGATTTCATGCTTCTCTAGAATCTCTTCAAACAAATTTCTGTCCGGTCCATAATCCGGCGACAATGCCGAATTGTCAGTATCGTTATCCAAGTCAAATGCACCAAACCGCACATGCATGTAAGATTGTTGGTGGATGTGCCCAGAATCTTCGCCAGGCGTGTCCTTGCAGCATGCTCCCGTGATTCTTCTCACACTGCTTTTCCAATCGAATACAACGACGTACTCTCCTTGCTCTACACGAATCACGTTTAAACCAGATTCGTCAGTACCCGCTTCGCTAATTATGGATCCCCATAACGTAGTCTCTTGGTCGACACATTCACCCAGACAATCACCAGTACCGTCGCAACAGTGAATTCCGACAGACGATTCGAATACACCTACGTTTGTTCCACCGTTCGCAGTCACGAATGAGTTCGTCGTGTAAAAATAGCCAGGCTGCTCAACAGAAATTGGAATCCGAATTTTGACGTCTCGAATGCCCGCATTGGCTCGAGCCCCGACACTATCGTCTGGCGGCGGGATATTATTCGTGCAGCAGAGACCGTTCGTTAGCCTCCGTGCACTCGTACTCTGGAAAAAGTCGGAGTTCGTAACGAATACAATATCTTGCGGAGTCGCGGAGACCGAGAGGGTCGCCAGAAGTGCGCTTGACGCTGAGGCTTGAGAATTGAAACATGCGTCATCCACGGAAACGGATAGTGGATCAATCTCCAGCTGAACATTTACTCCACTGGGCGACAGGGGCAGAATCAAGTCCAGTTCATCTACTTGACGCGCCTCCATATACTGGCCATCGGGCTGGCATGGATTGCCGTTGCAGAATTCACACATGGCCGTCCGAGCAAACACCTCAAATCCCGCTCCTTCGGCGGGATCTTGGCAGTGTTCAATCGTGAGATTTCTAAGCGGGTGGTATTTGATCTGCGAAGTCGGCCCACTAGCCAGCAAGTGGCTTGGGCAGGGCAGAATCGCTACAACGATACAGCCGCTCAACAGAAGTCGGATAAGCTCTAGGTCCTTCGGTCTCTCTTGCGCGCACATAATACACTCCAATTGTATGTTCCCTTTGCCACGAGAATGCAATTAAAGGCAATCGGCCTAGCAACAGACTAAAACCTATCGAACCACCTCCAACCATTCGTGGATTGGGGTACAATAGACTCACCGAGTCTTATCAAATTAAACGCGTGCCGATCATGAAGGTTCCCGGCTCGGGCTGCTGCTTGTTTCGGCGTCTGCGCACCTCGTCGACTGCTCTGTACCATGACGATTCATCGAGTTCGATCGGCGGAAACGGCGGCAGGGTTGACGATGTGGCGAGCGTGCTGATTTTGGCTAGATCAGATTCAAACCGCCCGTTCCATTCGGGGTCTTCGGGCTCAGGAAACCGCTTATAGAAGTCCCAACCGCCTTCGTGCCATCGCTTATCGTGGGTATCGCCTTGGCCATGATTGCGGTCGCCGGCGTGATAGCCGAATCTCGTGGTCATCGGCGCACCTCCGATTCCTGATTGACGACAATCGGCATCGGCTCGTCAAGCGATTTTTGACCGCCCCGCTTCTCACGTATCACAAAACCCCCTCTAGCGATGCCGGGAACGGGGGTTTTGTGATTTGCGATGCCTCAAAAATTGAGAATCCGGCCCCGTTCGTGTATACCCGTTGCCAGAATGCCATATCTGCGGAGGGTCGCTCGATGTTTGAAAACAAGACCTACGACGTAAACTGCCCGGCCTGTGGGGTTAAGAACACGCTCAAACGAGCCGATCTAGGCGTCTCGCTCAACTGCGGGGCGTGCAGTGCACAGTTCCGCTATGACGAACCATTGAAGCGCGAAAAGTTCGAGCGGGAACGAGCAGAAAAGAAACGCAAGGCCGAAGCCAAAGCACGGCGGGAAGCTGAACGCGATCGGGTGAAAGCAGAAAAGGCCAAGCAAGCGGCAGAGGATCAGGCGTATCGTGACCGCCAAGACGCTGCCGAACGCAAGGCGAGATATGAAGCAGAGCAACGCGCCCGGGAACATGCACAGCAACGGTTGCAGTATTCGGGCGGGTGCCAACGCTGCGGGTCAACCAACATCAGACAGGTGAAATACACGACGCCCGCCGGCTGGGGCTTGTTCGTCATCGGCCTACTAGGGGCGCTGTGCACGACCGGCCTGTCTCTGATCCTTTGCGCTGGGGCAGCCGTGATGCGCGGGGATAAATCAATATGCCAAGACTGCAAATATGTGTGGCGTGCCGTCTGATTTGTTGCCTGTAGCAACCTACCCGCCCCAAGCCGCCCCGTACCCGCCCCGAGTGCTTTGGGGCGACTTAACCCCAGTATTTACAATCACTTAACCTTACCCGCCCCGAGAATGCGGGGGGATGCCTAGAAGAAATAAATTTGATGCTGTCGAGATAGATGTATGTGCGGTCGCAAGGTTTTTTTGCGAACTTGGGTGGCGCGCACCGGTGGGCTGTTCGTATACGAAACTGATGACCGTAACGTGCGGTCTAACGCTAAACATCGCAAATGGAGTTCGCGGTGCACAAGAGAATTAAGACAATTCGACGGCAGGACTTGAAGATTTTCGCAGAGGACGACGAGTACGTATGGGCATGGGACCCATTGATGCGCCCAATGCGAATTCCGACTCGGTAACAAACCACACGACCAGCGTGGCGAGCAAGGCATAGAGCAGTATGCGACGGGCGGTGCTCATCTTCTCCGTCACCGTTAACGAAGTCAGGCTTTCCAACCACATTCAGGACACGCGGAATGCTCGGCACCACGTAGGTCATATCCACATGACGGACATATTCCCCGCGTCATCAACGGCGCTGAGCTATCTTGAAACGGCCGCTTAAAAATGCTCACGACGGCGGTCGCCCGCAATTCGCCGGGAAACCTAACCGCAGATACTAGCTCCCAGCAATCCCTGCCGAGCTGGTTGAATACAGCATCTATCTCGGCGGGATTCACTTTGTCTGACAGGATTCCGCCCAACTCAATCTTGGTTGTCTTATATTGCCATTGCATCAGTGGTGCTCCCGAATTCGTGTGGGTTCAGCTCAGCATTATCCATGGCAACGACCAATCACGCGACGACCTTGGTATTGCATTCAGGACAAAAGCCAGTGGTGTTGCCGGTTAAGTCGTAGCCGCACTGTTGGCAATGTCCGCGCGGGTGCTTACTACTGATATTTCTCATCCAGAGGTACAGCCCCCAAGTTACCAAGACGCATGTAAAGTGTCGTATCAGAATGGACTGTCGCATTAACGTCGGGCGAAGCTGCATTAGTTTCCGATGGTCAAAGTCGGTGTCGCTGATACGCATTTCAAACGAGCCATCTGTCGGCCACGCGACATAAACTCCGCGAGATTGTGTACCAATTGCAACTGGCCCGAGAACAAGATGGACGGAAAAGAAAAGCGTTGGCAATAACGCCGCGAGGGACGCAACAACAGCAATTGCAAATATTGGCTTGCGCAACGCCGTCATGCCACCACCTCCACTGCTTCCCCACACTCCGGGCACACGCCGCTCTCATTGCCTTGCAAGTCATAACCAAATTGACCGCACGGCTGCAACACTTGGCGATACGCGTGACGGCGACGGTAGCTGCGGATGAAGAAGATGGCGGGGTAAATGGCAGTGAGGATTGCAATAATCCAGAAGTTCAAAGAAAAGACGTACGAGACACACGCTTCGTTCTTATATTGATTCGGATTGTCCAAGTTAAACAGCGAAACATCGAAGACACGAATACAATTCGGAGGCAACGGCTTACGGAGCATCTTGGTTCGGTCCTGCGGGCGATTGACCATTATTGTATATTGAACCACGAAACAGCTATTCTTCGTATCACCGAATATCGTGAGCCATGTTCCGTTGTCGTCATTGTCATAAATAGTCACGGGGCCCCACGAATTAAATAGTGGCTGCCAACGGGCAAATGGATTAAACAGCTCGAACTGGCAGGAGAAAAAGACGACACTAACGAGCATCAACACACCCACCAATCCCCAATGCAACCACTTCCACATTAGCCCGCAACCTCCGTCTTGCTGGGTGATGCGATAGCCGTGCCACATTCGGGACACGTGCCGGACTCATTGCCAGTGAGGTCGTAGTGGCACGCAAGGCAGGCGTTTGGGTTGGTTGGTGGTAGTGGGCGGAAGAGGCGGTAGGTCCACATCACAACCACTGATAGAAAGATGCTGTAAACGACATGGACAACCAAAAATGTTTGTTTTGTCCAGTTCACATCAAACAGCTTGTCGATAACCCAGAGTTCGTGAACTAACGTCAGTAAGATCGCCTCTTCGAATTCGGAGGGCCGGTGGACGTTTACCACGTAGATAGCCACGGCAATACCAACGACAAGCCCCACACCGGCGGCAATTGTAAAATCACGCGTTATCGACTTGCCCATCCCGACATCCTACCCCAGTTCCGCCGCCATCGCTGTGGGCCAGAACACCGAATCGAATACGTAGTAGGTTGGCGTCTCGCGGCGGTAGATGAGCTGAGCGAACGCACGATGCGTTTAGTGGCAGAACGCAACGTAGTTACACCGTACCGCTGGTGGCGTCAGCTTGGCCTTTATGCCATCTATATTGAGCAACTACGATGTTCGACGCCCCGTGTTAGGATACGAGCCCATCGGAGGACTAATCAATGAAGCGATATGCTGGGCTCGTGTGTTTTCTAGGTCTAACGACGATGGTCGGCTGCGTAGCACCACCCAAGACTCTAGTTTTGGACGGCATGGTTGATGACTGGCATATTCAGTCACCTCAAGTCATTGATCCTGTTGGCGACGCCGCCGGAAGCACCGACATCGTGAGCCTTGCTGGGCAACGAATCGACAAGTTTCTATTTCTTCGCTTGGCAATCGCCGGACCCTCCAACCTTCAGAAGCCTGAAGAGGACGGCGGACTGCGTATTTCGATTCGTGGATCGGACGAAGAAGTAGTCATCGACACCGGAAACCGCCAAGCTGAGCGAAACGGTGAACCCGTTCCATGGTCAGCAGTCTCGTACCTAGGACTTCCCACTCATGCCGCAACGGAGTTTGAGATTCGGGTCCGCGCCCCCAGTGGTCCTTCCACTATTGAGGTCACCGGTTCGGACACCCTAGATCGACCGTTGAGAGTTGACTCCGGCCAGAACGTACTGTCGGAAAGAGAGGTGTTAGTACAACGTTACAAGAGCCCGTTGCGGGTCGTTTCTTGGAACGTACTTCACGGTGGTCCGTTTGGTGATCCGGTTCGCGAAGCACAAGGCCGCGAAGTCCTCAAGACTCTTGAACCCGACGTGTTGTTATTGCAGGAGGTCTGGCGAGTCGCTGACTTCGAGGACCGGATCAAAACTCTTTGCGGCAATGAATGGAGCGTTCATGAGGTCGGCGGCGTTGCGGTGGCTAGTCGGTTGCCGCTCGCTCTTCTAGACCTCAATCCTCCCGTCGAATTAGACCGCCGTCGTCGCCCAAAGGGTGGAGACAATTGGAGCGTCATGCGGAACCTGTTCGTCGGCGTTGATACTCCCGTCGGTCCGTTGGTCGTCGTCTCTGCGCACTGGAAATGCTGCGGTTACTCTGGAAGCACCGAGGACATTCAGCGGATGGATGATGCGTTGACCGCACTCAAGGCAATCTGGCGACTTCGTGACGCCGGAGTCCCCGCTAAACCTCGCCGCGATAGCAGCAGCCCGTTCAAGTCTCCTGTTCCAGAACGATTTACCGATGCACCGATTATCATTGCTGGCGACTACAACCTCGTCGGCTCTCGTGCCCCGTTGGAAATGCTGCTTACCAGCGGCCTAGCTGATTTGGTCCCGATACAAAGTGACGAGTGGATTGCTTCGACTTGGCGATCACTAGACGACGAAAAGTACCAGCGTACTGGAACGGACCGCAGCGAATGGAAGCCCGGTGGATTTCCTCCCGGACGACTCGACTTTGTGCTTGCGGACAGGAGGCTGACCGTTTCTGAGACGTTTATTGCCGACTTGGGCGAGCCAACATCGCTGTCAGATCACCTGCCAATAGTTGTTGACATCGCCAATTGACGATTCACGCAGCAATAAACTCGGCCCTCAGAATACCTGAATCCTCGCCACAGCTATTCGGCATCGCAGGCGGGCACTATGCACCTACGTTGCCTGATTGACGACAATCGGCATCGGCTCGTCAAGCGTTTTTGACCGCCCCGCCTCTCACGTATCACAAAACCCCCGTTCCCGGCATCACTGGAGGGGGTTTTGTGATTTGCGATGCCTCAAAAATTGAGAATCCGGCCCCGTTCGTGTATACCCGTGATGTGCGTGCCATATCTGCGGAGGGTCGCTCAATGTTTGAAAACAAGACCTACGACGTAAATTGCCGGGCCTGCGGTGTTAAGAACAATCTAAAGCGGTCTGATCTCGGGCGAAAACTCAATTGCGGGGCGTGCGGCGAGGCGTTCAAATATGACAAACCGCTGCGGGTGGAGAAGGCCAAGCGTAATGCCATTGAGGCGAAACGCCGGGCAGAGCGCCAAAGACGCTCAATCGTCAGATTTCGTCGGTGTCGAGCTTCTAAAAATATCTGCATGGCGTCGCGACCGAGATACGCCTGCCCATCACCGTTCCCAATCCAGCCCACGCCCAATTCATCGCGCGGGCATCTACCGATGCCGTCAACGAGACCGCCACCCGCGCCCGTCAACTCGGTGGTATGGCGGCTGGCGAAACCCTCATCGATCATCGCGATCGAGCCATCCTGAAATTCTTCCTCTATAGTGGTGCCAGACTTTCCACCGGCTGCCGATTGATGGTGTCTGACTTCCACCAAGACGGTGAGGAATACACCATCCGCATCAATGAGAAAGGCAGCAAACGCCGCACAATCGGACTACATTTCGCGGCCAGCCACGCACTGCAGGAGTATCTCGATGCCGCTGGCATTACCCGAGGCCCTATTTTTAGGCCGCGCAAAGGGCCTCGGACGGAAGAGCTAGATAACCGTCAGATGACGCCAACCAACATGTATTTGACGATATTAGGCTACCTAGAACGCTTGCCAGGGGCGATGAAGGAGTTTCAGCATGAGGATGGCTCAGTCGTGAAACGTTGCATCTACTCTCCTCACTCCCTGCGAGCCACCACCGCCACCCTGCTTCTCGATGCGAGCGTGGACATCAAGAAAGTGCAGCAGCTTCTAGGCCACCGGCACATCACCACCACCCAAATCTACGATAAGCGTAGGATTGGCAAGTCGGACAGTGCCTCCCACGACGTGCCAATCTAACCACCGAGGAAACCATGACCGCTAAACCGGAAGACCAGTCCATTGCTCTCATTGCACTGGTGGTACGCGAGTACGACGAGGCAATTCGGTTTTATGTAGACCGTTTGGGATTTTCATTGGTCGAGGATACGTTCGTTCCGGATCAGAATAAACGATGGGTCGTCATCGCCCCACCAGGATCCAAGACACGCCTGCTGCTAGCCCGTGCGGTCGGCCAAGAACAGACGTCGCGGATCGGAGATCAAACGGGTGGTCGAGTCTTCTTATTCTTGTACACGAATGATTTCGACCGGGATTATCAAAGATATGTTGAAAACGGTATTGAATTTGTACGCAAACCAAAATCCGAGCCGTACGGCACCGTGGCAGTGTTCAAAGATCTCTACGGCAACCTCTGGGATCTAATTCAGCCAACGGATTTGTAGCCCATAAGCGCCGTTATGGGGTACATTCTTGATAAGGAGTTCAAGCGAAGTCACTACCGAGGCGGCAGCGCTATGAAATGCCGGGCCCCGACGTAATTCGCTTCATCGAAATGCCAGGTTGATCTGACCGGATGACGGCTGATTTCTAACTTACTAACTAGACCCGAAATGGGTACAAACGAAAAGCGGTGCTGGGCAAACATAAGAACTGGCCTTAACCGTGGGGGAAGGTCACAATAACTCAATGAGGAAATCGGCCATACTCGGTAATAATGTATGCGCCACGCAGGATACGCTACGGGGCGCAATATCCAGTGTCCCGTCGTCAGGCCGATCTGAATTCATGTATTTGTTTTAGAAACTCAATCCATTGTAATTCTTGGCTGGCCCTTGAACGTGCGCGATCAGAAGAGTAAATTGAAATAAGTTTCATCAAGTTCCCCGCGCTGCGTTGTTCTTCAATGCCATTCGCGTCCATCAGTGCTCGTCGTCGAGGACACAGTGCTTTCTTATTGATGTGTCGCGCGTTCGCTCGCTCGCAGAGACCAAGAGAGTTCACATGAACAACAAGATGCAGGTTTGTCCTTACAACTTGATTATCGCCGTTATGCTGACCACGCTTGTGGCAACCAACTGTAATTCCCAAGAGGAAGCAGCACCCAAACGACGGCCGCGGCCTGTGACTGTTGCCGTGCTTAAAAAGCAGCCCCCTCCGAACGCGTCATTGATTACAGCTTCAGCTGGGTCGTGGAAGGTTGAGCAAATCGGATTTGAGGTTGGTGGCCGCGTCGAGTTCGTGGCGGAACCAAATACCGAAATCGAAGGCCGCATTTTCGACAAGAGCGGAAAGCTCATTGTACCCGGCACGCCAATTGGACGATTGGAAAGCGAGCGATACCGAATACAGGTTGGCAAAGCACGTGCAGAGGTAGCTCGTGCCGAACAAACTCTGTTGGCAGCTCAAATCGATCTAGACGAGAGCATTCCAGCTCAAATTTCGGCGGCGACGGCTACCCGCGATCTCACCAAGACAGAATTCGAACGGGCTCAGGAATTATTCAGCAAGGACTTCGGGACTGAGTTGGAATTTATCCGAAGCAAGGTCAATTATGAAAGTGCTGAGGCACAGCTCAAACAACTCAATGCCACAAGGAGAGCTAAGTCTGCAGAAATCGAATCTCTGAAGAACTCCAAATTGCAAGCCGAGCAAGACTTGCGAGATGCCGAGCGCAATCTTGAGGACTGCACGCTGTATTCGTCGTTTCGCGGTCAGATCGCAGACATTTCTGTTGTGCCTGGTAGCGTTGTCTCTGCTGGACAGTCAATTGCAACCTTGCAGATGATGGACCCCATCAAAATTGAGTTTGAGGTATCAACAGAGGTCTCACGACAACTCCAAGATCGAGAGAGTCTTCCCGTCGTCATTAACATGCCTAATGGCACCGTAGAAACTCATGAAGCCTATGTCTACCTAATCGACTCGGTTGCAGATCCGCGTACCCGTACGTTTACCGTAACGTTGCTCATGACTAACAAGCAAATTGCGAGCATCGCAAGCGACAGCAACATCGCGACAACGCGAGATATTTGGCGGCTTGATTTCAAATTTCTGTCTAGCGTGATGGGCAATCGGCTTTGTATTGAAGAAAATGCACTGCTGCAAGACAGCGAAGGTTACTATCTGTGGATGATCACAAATCTCACTATTCAAACGCTCAGAACCTCTGATCAAAACTTGAAGGTACGAAAACTCCGTGTGGCCCCGGGGTCGTTCAAGGTACCGTTTCTTGGCAACTGGGTATTTCAAGACATTGAAGTCAATGACGAAGACTTTGATCCGAAAGTAAACGTCGTTGTGGGCGAACTTCAGGTGAGCGGCGGTGAAGCCGCCGAGTGGAATGGAGATACCGTCATCCGTTCAACCGGTAGCCAGTGGATGCTTCGGCCCGGCGATCTTGTCCGTGTCGACTTGACTGAGGGGAACGGGATTGACGGATATTATGTACCGATGAACGCAATCATTCATAAGTATGGGCAAACCTACATCTTTGTAGTTACGAGAACAAGGGATCAGTCACTTGTCAGGAAGAAGACCGTACGGCTAATCGGAGATCGAACTCTTGCCGTGACATCCAGTTTGCTCAGAGTCGAATCCACTGATGGAAGTTCGCTTGACGGAGTACGGTATGTCGTTGATGGCGTGCACTACTTAATTGATGGTGAACAGGTCCATGTGAAGGCTCAATCTGGAATACGCTAATGCATCTTTCGCAATTATCTATGCGATATCGACCTGTCGTTATCACGCTGGTCGCTGTGATGACCGTCTGGGGCATCCTCACCTTTTTCACGATGCCTCGACGAGAGGATCCTGAATTCACAATTCGCACGTGCGTTGTCTCAACAAGCTGGCCTGGCACGCCAACCGTTAAGGTTGAGGAGCTCATTACTGACAAGCTAGAAGAAGCGATCGATACCATCGAAGAAATCGACTACCTGAACTCTGAAACGATAAACGGTCAATCTACGATCTATGTAAACTTGGATGACAACGTTCCAATAGAAGCCATTCAGAATGTATGGGACAAGGTGCGAGCACGAGTTTCCGCGATCGAAATGCCGGCCCCTGGCATTCAGCCAAGAGTCAATGATGAGTTTGGTGACACCACCATCCTACTGATGGGAATTTATCAAACGCCATCTGACGATAAGATCGGATCATCATCGCCTCGTCTACCGGGCGGAGGTGATCACGAACCATTCATTCATAATGGCTATGCTGACATTGATCCCAATCATCAATACTCACCAAGACAATTGGAAATCTATGCTGATCGAATTCGTGACGCAATTAGACTTATCCCCGGTGTTGCTAAAGTCGAGAAATATGGGGTCGAAAACGAAGCGATCTACATTGAAACCGATTTGGGAACATGGGGGCAGGTGTCGCTAACAACGGACTCGCTCAGGCGATTGATAGAAAGTCGCAACATCGTCTCGCCCGGCGGCAGCATTGACACAGATCATGGCAGATTCAACGTCAAGCCTGGTGGTGAGTTTGACGCCGTAAGCGAGATTGAATCGCTCGGCGTAGCAGCCGTGCGAGATGGGAGCATGACAAACCAGGTCCGTTTGACCGATCTTGGCTTGGAAGTCAAACGTGACTTTGTTGACCCGCGAGAAGTGATATGCCGTTTCACCGAGCAACGTGGTACGTTCCCCGCAGTGATGCTTGGCGTCACAATGAAGTCTGGATCAAACATCATCGATATTTGTGATGCTGCCATGCAACGCGTGGATCAACTCGTCAACATTGAACAAGTGTTGCCTCGTGATGTGATGATTCAGCCCGTCTCAAATCTGTCGGACAATGTTAGCGCTAAAATCGATGATGTTATCAGCAATGTGATTTCCGCGATCATCATTGTGGTGATCGTCGTATTCCTATTTGTGGGTGCGCGAACCTCGCTGGTCATGGCCGCCAATATTCCATTTGTCGTCTTGGCTTCGGTAGCGATTGTCAGCATGTTTGGCGTGCAGCTTGAGCAAGTCTCTCTTGCGTCAATAATCATCGCACTGGGGTTGCTAGTGGATAACGCAGTCCAAGTCTGCGACCAGACTCGCACGAACATATTGACCGGGATGTCGCCACAGGAAGCGGCCGTCAAAGGTGCGCAAACGCTGATGTTCCCTATGCTCTCGGGCACGTTAACGACAGTGGCCGCTTTCTTGCCAATGCTCTTTGCACTTTCAGGAAGCAATGCTGAATATATCTATAGCCTTCCCATCACGCTTTCCACGACACTATTGCTAAGCTGGCTGTTTGCCATGTCCATTTGCGTAATACTAGCAGCGGCGTTTATACGGGCTCCCAGGAACCCTGAACGGCCGAGTGCTCCGTTACCGTGGTTGGGCGACTCGCTGCAACGATTTGGCAAGAGAATACTCACCAAAAGAAAAACGAAACAATCAGGCATGTCGTCAGCAGCCACATCTCGCGGAACTCCTAGCTTGGCGACAAATGACAACCTCTTTCTCTGGCTCTACGGAGTCTCAGCTCAGTTGGCAATCAAGTTCAAATGGGTGACAGTGATCGGATCTGTCGGCCTGCTGTATGCTGCATTGCAGCTTCCCGTGAGTAGCGAGTTCTTTCCGCTCGACCGCCGCGATCAATTTTATGTCAACATTGTACTTCCTGAGACATCTACAACTGACAACACGAATCGACTTGTCAAGCAAGTCGAGGATGCGATTAAGAAGCTCAGCGCTTGGACGGATCCCAATACAGGTGGACGGTACGAACGACTCCGCACAATGCGAAGTCTATCAGGGTCAGGCGGAGCACGCTGGGCACTAGCTGTCAACCCGCCAACTCCAGGTCCTAATATCGCTGAGATTCTTGTGCGAACAACCAATAGCGATTTCACGACTCAGATGATCGAAGATCTTCGAAATGTCGTGGACAACGGAGATTCCCAACGCGGGATCGCTCCCGTGGCAGGAGCAAGAGTTGTCACCAAACGCTTAGGAATGGGTCCGGCAGCAGCGCCGGTGGAATTAAGAGTAAGCGGAAACGGATTCGCTGATATTGACTTACTCAAACGCATCTCAGACGAAATCAAGGCGATGTTTCGTGAGGAACCAGGAACTTGGGATATCGGAGACTCGTGGGGCATCGACAGCTTTCAGTTGGATGTCGAGGTTGATGAGGAGAAAGCAAACCTCTCGGGCGTTTCCAATTCGGCGATTGCTGACACACTCAATGCATATTTCTCTGGACTGCAGCTAACTTCTTTTCGCGAAGGCGATCACGTTATTCCAGTGTACTTCCGGTTGCAGCCGGAGGACCGACGAGATTTGTCCGGCGTGGACAACGCATTTGTTGAGGGTCAATATGGCAAGCTGCCTCTAAATTCAGTTGCGAAGATTCGCCCTACTTGGCAACCAGGGAAAATTGAACGGCGTGACCAGAATCGAACGATAAAGGTGTTTGCCGAGGTAGAAGACGGTGTCTCCGGAAACGACGTAGTGCTACGCGTCTGGAACTCGAAGCGTATGCAGCAGCTCAAGGAATCTCTTCCCATCGGATATAAGATTGAAATCGGAGGAGCACTGGAAGAATCCCAAGATGCGTCCGTTCAGATGCTCACGTCCTTTGGTATCTCGTTTTTGTCCATTGTTTTGATACTCGTAGTTCAATACAACGGATGGTCCAAAACCATCGTCATTTTAACTACTTTGCCGCTCGCCGTGATTGGTGCGTTGCTAGGGCTTTGGCTAACAAATAACCCACTTGGTTTCATGCCACAATTGGGATTGCTCTCGTTGTTCGGCATCGTCCTAAACACAGGCATCATCTTCATTGAATTTTCGGACATTCTCATCAGGCAAAGGCGAGATGCAGTCCGAGCCGACGGTGCTGACAAGACGCTGTTGGATGCGTCGTACATTGCTGGTCTCACGCGGCAAGAATTTCGCGAGTGCCTTGTCGAAGCAGGACGGAGACGCATGCTTCCGATCTTTCTGACAACGGCAACGACAATCGGTGGCTTATTCCCGCTTGCACTGTCTGGGGGACCGCTATGGGAAGGCATGGCTTGGCTGATGATCTTCGGCCTCGTCGTAGCCACATTGTTAACGCTTTACGTTGTACCATCGCTATACGCAATTATGGTCGAGACATTTCGCAGACGCCCAGTTCCGTGATACCGCGGCAGTAAACATCTTGCGACACCAGAGGAAGCATGAAGTCAAAATACACACTTCGAAATGTACCGCGAACTGAGATCGCTGGCTGGTATCGCGGTCCCATCATGACCAATTCAGCGGTTCACATAGAGGCATTATGTGAACCGCTCGAGGGTGCATGCGGTGACTATGTAGGTGTGTTTCAATTAAGGGATAAGAGGCTCGCAATTGTAATCGCAGACGCATGCGGACACGGCCAAAAAGCAAGCGCAATCTTGAGAGCCGTCGAACCGATGGAAGATGAGGTGGACGTTGATCGAGTTGATCCTTCACGTTTGCTGTCATCAGTTTCAACCGCAATGATTCGGCAAGGAACATTGCGTGATGGTAAATTCATAACGGCAGCTATCATGATTATTGACCCTCGATCAGGGATCGCTGAAGTCGCCCTTGCAGGACATCCTCCGCCAATTATTCTCCGAAACAAAAAACTGATTGACTTTCGAATAGAACCAGGTTTTCCATTGGGAATCCTACCAGATGTGCAGGCAGATAACGTTAGTATCCACTTGATCACTGGTGACACAATCGCATTTTATTCTGATGGTGTTGCTGATGCGACTTGCAATATGGGAGATTTTAACAAGGCTAGAGCAATGCTAGTTGACGCAGCCGAGTCGCCAACTCCCGCTGCACACCTTATCAATCTCTTAGATCAACGAAGGGATCACAGTTGGTTGCAAGATGACACAACGGCCGTTTTCTTGAAATACAAGAACGACGCAATGCTAGAGTAGTCACCGGTATTAACTGTGGGGGAAGGTCAGAGGAGTTTATTGCTATCGTCAACTCGGAAGGCCGCATTCTTGCAGTCAATCCGGCCTGGTTGGAGACCGCTGTCGCGAATAACTAAAGTGGAGACGGATTCGTTGGATCCAACTATTCTGAAGCGACTACTTCGCCCCAAAATATGGATAGCGAAATTCAGTGTATTGCAGTCGGCCTCCGACGCGTGCTAATGGGACAAGATCACGAGTTCATCCGCACGTACACGTATGGTGTCAGTGAAGTTGAATCCCAGTGGTATCAACTTCGGGCAGAACCAGTTTTGGTAAAAGGAATGAGGGAGTTCTTAGTCATCCATCGAAAACTAGATGTACCCTTTGACAAAAGATCAAGAATAGAAAACTAGACTGGTCAGACTGGAATAATGCTAACGTTCGTCTTCTTCTTTAAGGCCATCGTGCGCGGACCAGATTACCAGGCGACAAAGGAATAGGCGCCTCGGTGACGGATCCTCAACCCGGCCGACCGAAATCCTGCGCCGTTTTCGAGATCCACCTCGAGGCCTGTCACAGGGCCCGATAAAAGTGGCGAGACTAACTGTCTGTGCCGCGAATGGCGAGTAACTTGAGTGCGTGAGCATCGCCCCACTTCTTCAAAGTATCCACGATAGGTTTCAACGTCATTCCTTGCCTTGTTAATTCGTATTCAACTCGCGGAGGAACTTCAGGGTAAACGGTTCGTTTCACTAATCCGTCGCGTTCCAGTTCGCGGAGTTGTTTGGTGAGCATTCTCTGCGTGACGCATCCGATCTTGTCTCTCAGCTCACTGAATCGGAGCCGACCATCAAGCAGGTAGAAGAGAATGATGCCTTTCCATTTACCTCCAATCAGCTCCAGCGTGGCCTCGACCGGACATGCCACTCGATCATAGCCCACGTGCCTTGTTTTGCCTTTAGTACCCATTTAGTTCCTATGTGTCCAAAATGTTCGTTCTTGTGGATATTGCGGATACTCATAGTATCAGGGAATACAAAATAAACGCCAATAGTCAAGGAAATCGAGGGCGATTGAATCTAGGTCAGAAAAATGAAAGCTGTAGCACTCACCCACTACTTGCCAATTGAGAACCCGAATTCGCTGATGGACGTCGAGTTGGTCACGCCTGTACCAGCAGGCCGAGACTTGCTCGTTGGCATTGAGGCGATTGCGGTCAATCCCGTTGACTACAAGATTCGGGCACCAAAGGATGACGTGGAATCCTCACCCAAAGTACTCGGCTGGGATGCGGCAGGAGTTGTCAAAGCGATTGGGCCAGATGTGAAAATGTTCCAGCCGGGTGACGAGGTGTTTTACGCCGGTGACATCACTCGGCAAGGAACTAATTCTGAATTTCATTTGGTCGACGAGCGTATTGTCGGATCTAAACCCAAATCACTCGATTTTGCTAAAGCCGCCGGGCTACCGCTTACTTCAATCACCGCCTACGAAGCTTTGTTTGATAGGCTTGGCGTGGATGTCAACGGTACCAACGTAGGTGAGACCCTAGTAATTATCGGTGGAGCGGGCGGCGTCGGTTCAGTTGGAATTCAGCTTGCGAAAATCGCAGGTTTAACCGTAATCGCTACCGCTTCTCGTCCAGCATCCATTGAATGGGTGAAGAAGCTGGGAGCCGACCACGTTGTCAGCCACCGCAAACCCATGCGACCACAGATTGAGGCCCTCGGCATGAAATACGTCGACTACATTGCTCTGTTTAACGATACCGACGGGCATTGGGATGCCGCAACCGACCTGATTCGTCCCCAGGGCCATATTGTTTCGATTGTTGAGAACAGAGAACCATTGAAACAAGATGAAATGAAGTCAAAGGCGGCATCCTTCTCGTGGGAGTTCATGTTCGCTCGCTCGATGTATCAGACTGCGGACATGGATGAGCAGCACAAACTACTGAACCAGATTGCGACGTGGATTGACGAGGGCCGCATTATGGCAACGACAAATAAGATCCTTTCGCCAATCAACGCTGAGAATCTACGAGACGTCCATGCCCAACTCGAATCGGGCTCAGCCATCGGAAAATTTGTGCTCGAAGGTTGGGGATAGTCCACAACTAACAACGACAGGAAACCAAAGGAGGTCAAGAATGAATTACGCTGGATATACGACATTCAAAGCAACGATGGGCGAAGGGATTCTCACCATTACCTTTGACTTCCCGCCAGTGAATATTCAAGGCATCCCAATGATTGAGGACTTGAATCGCTTGGCGGAAACGCTGGAGAGCGACCGCAGTGTAAAGGTGGTTGTGTTCCAATCAGCCCACCCCGAGATTTTCATCGCTCATGCTGATACGAATTTCCTGAAGGAGATGTCGACGACGGCCGTTTCGCGGGAAGAAGTTGAATTGTTGGACCTACAAAAGGTTCTACAGCGTATTAGTGCTGTACCCCAAGCAACTATCGCCAAGATTGAAGGATTTGCTCGCGGCGGGGGGCACGAATTTGTTCTGGCCTGCGACATGCGTTTTGCTGCTCGGGGGAAAGCCAAATTTATGCAGATGGAAGTCGGCATGGGAATCCTGCCCTGTGGTGGTGGGGCATCACGCATGGCTCGCCAGGTGGGGCTGGGCAGGGCATTGGAGATTGTTCTAAGTGCTCGCGACTTCGATGCAGATCAGGCTGAGGCCTATGGCACTATCAATCGGGCACTTGATGCAGACAAAATTGGTCCGTTCGTCGATGAACTGGCTGGTCGGATATCACAGTTCCCTTCGGGCTCTATTGAAGCTTGCAAACGAGCTGTTTACGCATCCATTGACCTGCCAATCGACGAGGCCCTAAGAGAAGAAGCTTTTTGGTTGTATCAAGCAACGAGCAAGACGCCAGCCATCAAGCGTTTCACTATGGCCGACGAAACCGGCTTTCAAAATGACGTCGACAACCAGCGAAAGTTCGAAGAGCTACTCATGGGCCTCCAGGGAGTCGAATAATGAGCACTGAGCAAAACAAACGAATCGTCGGTCAGTTCTTTCAGCAATTTTCTGCCGCAGACGTGTCAGGAGCTCTTGAATTACTCGACGAAGCGGTCGTATGGCGTGTAATGGGTCGCGAAGGAAGTCTTCCACTCTCCGGTGAGATGGGCAAGCAGGCCATCGGAGAATTGATTGCAACCGTCAAGGCAGCCATTCCAGATGGTATGAAACTGACACCCACCGGTTGGACGGCTGAAGGCAAACGAGTTGCTTTGGAAATGGAATCCTACGGCAAATTGTCCAACGGCAAGGAATACAACAACCGATACCATTTTCTGGTCATCGTCTCCGACGGAAGAATCGCGGAGCTACGAGAGTACATGGACACGTATCACGCGAAGCTTATTTTTGTTGACGACTAGCAAAAGCGAGGGAGAAGAAAATGTTCGAGAATTTCGGCTGGATTGTTGAAGGGAAGATTCGCGAAGGAAAACGCGATGAGTTCAAAGCAGTCATGGAAGACTTGGTAGCAGCCTCTTCACCAGAAGTAGGCACGTTAAATTACCAGTACTACGTCTCAGATGACGGAAATGTGATGGTCTACGAGCGTTTCAAGGACGTGGCAGCCGCACATGCGCATATCGACACTTGGGATAAATATGCTGACCGCTGGGTGGCCGCTGCAGAACCTACGCGAATGGTCCATTTGGGCAATCTGCCTGATGACTTGCGAAAGAGACATGCCGCCCTGACTCCGCGTCTGCTACGACCGTTTGGCGGTTTTGCTCGGTAGACTCCCCGTGAGGAACGATTCTACGCATCAATCGATACCGGATGACGTTCGGAAGTTTCAGTCCATTAACAAGGGATACAATTCGGCATTTCGATCAGGCCGATTGAGCCTTGGCGTGGTGGTACCAATTGAGTCGTATTCGGACTCTCCAGTGCCTGTGATGGCTCGTAACATAGAACGCGTCCAACTTACGGAATCCCTCGGATTCTCCGCAATTTGCTAAGGGACGTGCCTTTTAACGTGCCGTTGTTCGGCGACGCAGGCCAGACCTACGACCCATTCGTGTATCTTGGATTACTGGCCGCGAATACAAACGCCATCGCTCTAGGCGTCGCCAGTATTATCCTGCCGCTGAGACATCCGGCCCACGTCGCCAAAGCAGCGGCCTCTGTCGACGTTCTCTCAGGAGGGCGGCTTATTCTTGGCATTGCCTCTGGTGACCGACCGGAGGAATATCCTGCACTCAACACGCCGTTTCCTGAACGCGGTGAACGCTTTCGTGAGAGTTTCGACTACATTCGTAAGATGAGTGCTCCGACACCAGCGTTCGACAATTCGTTTGGCAGCACGGGGGCCGGTATGAACATGCTGTCCAAGCCAGTTGGCGAAAAACTGCCAATGCTAGTTACTAGAAGCAGCCAGCAATCTGCTGAATGGATAGCAGAGAACGGAGACGGCTGGATGCTTTATCCACGTGCCGACGCTAGTCAGACTCTGGTTATTGCAGAATGGCGGGAACGGATTCATGCTGCCATCGGCGCCAGTCTGGTTGATCGTGGCGAAGAATCTCCTCACGGATGAAGTCAAGTACTTCGTCTGCAACGCATCGGCCTCCACATCAGTCGAGAAGATGCTCCACGTGGCATTCTCGCGCTGGCCTATCGAGCGTGCTTTTCAGGATGAAAAAAGTGAACTGGGGCTGGATCACTTCGAATGTCGCCGCTTCGATGCATTGCGCCGACATCTGATTCTCACCACCATCAGCCATATGTTCCTGGCAACGATGCATTCGACGCTGACGCAGGACGCGCACTCAACATCATCCGCGAATGCTGCATCTGAAGAGAAAGAAAAAGCATCTCACGCTTCAGCAACTTCGCCGCGCAGCCGACGCCTCGATCTTTGCATGCACCTTGACCCGTGCAGCAAGGCATGAACTGCTCAAGACCGTAGCGGCAGCAATCTCCAGAACACAACGACGAAACGCCAAAGCTCACCACTCACACCGAAAGCGGAGAATCCGACAACTCCACCAACTCGGAATCACCCTCAAAGGGTGCCCAAACTGCATCCCGAAACAAAACTAACCCGCGTTGTCGTACTAGATAGGTTTTCAGCAATCATCCAAGTAAGAATGATTGGACAATCCCGTCCGCCAAACCATGAATAGGACCAACGGTTGGTAATCCACCAGCAGAGAGTCGGTAGTCGTCGCCATTCACACCCCCGTCAGCGCGGCGTGAGCGGCTGCAAGTTCGTCGTCTTTGGCGACCTCGGCAAGCTGAATGATGCTGCGGCGCAGGGTGGCGGGGTCGTCACTCAACGTTTTTGCAGCGCTAGCGTCGTTGCGATTGACGGGCCGCCACTTAAATCCTGAATTATCAACTACTTGTGATTGCGACCGTCTTGTAGGTTCGAGTCCTACTCGGGGTGGTTCACTTCTTTGCTTGAAATCCTTTCGCTATTTGGTTAACGAATTCGTCATTGGCAGATTGTCTGTAACCTCGCGTGGGACGTAGACCTACGCAACATGCGAGCCGGACCTTAGTCCTCTCCTTTTCGGAAGTATTTCACCAATGCATCAAATTCTTGCCCCAAGACGCGCCGAATTGCCGGATTCCTCTCCCTTTCCGCCTCCCGAAATGCATCGTTTGGTTAACAGTGATTCCTACGAACGTTAGCGACGAGAATAATCTTGCTCTATGTGCGCCAACAAGTTATGTCTTGAAGGGGACACGATCTAAAGTGAGGAGTTTCGATGTATGAAAATATCTTTCTGCAGACTGGCGACTGAAGCGCGGCGTGATGAACGAGTGGACTGTTAGCTGGCCCCACAAGACTCGTTCAGCAGTTACATGAAGTGTCGCCACCGGGTCGCTTCGTCAGCATCAACATCGATCTGGCGAATCGTGCGTTCGCGCAAGGTCGTTTCCGCCTACCCACCAGTCACCGCCGCTTTCTGCTGACGTACGAACCCGAAGAAGAGATTGCCATTCCACAATTACAGCGCCGCGTTCGCAGCGCCGGGTCGTTACATCGTCGACCAGTCCCTCGATCGTCATAGTTTTGATTTACATGGCGAATCTCCTTAATTCGATGGCATGTTGTTGTCGTCATTTCCAATATCCACATAAGGGCATCAGGACGACGAGATAGCAAGGCAATTCCGTCGAATTTCGAGACAAATATTCTCGCTCAGATGACTCGCATCCTCGGTACTAAGAAGTGCGACGCAGGCACACACCTTGCCAGGCTAAAGTGGTAATGAGTGATGCACGATCGAAGACGCCCAATGGATGGCGTCGACCGCGCCGCCTTGTTGGGTACATTGATCAACTGGAACTGATGTGCCCGGTACTCTACCTTTTCGCGATAGCACCGGTCGACGAGGATTATTGGATTGCAAATTCGTGTCGCTCTCGACGTTAGCAGCATATCCCTGCGCAATGTTCAATCTTGTAATCGACACCAGTGAGACGGCCGCGCAAAGCGCCATTGTCCGCCATGGTACAATCTCTCAATTGGTCTAATCGTGGAATTCTCAAGCGACGGCCAAACTTCCAAGTTCATTTCTGAATAGGTCTGCATCGCAATGAGGAAAAAACAACGCCCGAGTGACTGTCATCACCCGGGCGTCACGAAAGTCGCATTGTTTCGAAGAGCTACCTCCAGTTAAGGGGCGAGCACCAGATCAATAAAGCTCTGAAGGTCACGGCTATCGACGCTGCCATCTTCATTCACGTCCGCCGCACAAGAGTCCTCCGCATCGAGGGCTTGCGGGTTCATCAAGGCGCTGACGAACGGAGATACGTCGTTGATGTCGAACGCGGCATCATTGTTGACGTCACCCAATAACCGATCACCGCAGGGCGATTCGCATTTGTCGGGAATATCATTCAGATTCTCATCCATATCGTATAATGCAAGTGTTAGGCCTTGGGACGCACCCATCGACGTCGCACTGGTGACGACGGACAAGGTCGAGATTGGGCTCTCCGCACCAAACCGGATGATACCGCTATGAAAGCCGGACGCCGGTACTTCCAGCGTGTTGCCGTTAATCGTCGCATTATCTAAGCCCGACATGATGGTGAATGGTTGATCGAACATGTACGTCACCGGATCGGGTCCGCCCGCAGCCGCACCGCGCCAGAATCCAGCATATAACAGCACGTCACTGGTCGGCGGATCGAAGGTAGCCGTCCAGTTCGTCGCCGCGCCATAACCGACACGAGTACCATCCGACGGTAAGCGAGCAAAAGCATAGTTGGAACCACTGTAATCCGCATTAGCTATCCCGTTGACCGGGCCGATCGTGACCAACGTGCTGCACATGGTTCCGGAGACGACTCCGTCAACGGTGTCCTCCCAACTGACAGGAACAACGGCAATCGGAGCGGGTTCGAGTCCTTCCAGTTCGTAGGCTCCCATGTCCAAGAAGTTGGGTATCCCCATACCGGTGTTGGGCGAAGCGGGGTCGTCCGCAATGCGAGCCAAACCGCCGAGACCTTCGGGACCGCCACCTGCAGCTAAATACGCCTCGTAATTTGCAGCGTCGATACCGAGCGAACCGGGCGCTAGGCGGTAGTTTCCATTCGCCGCGTCGACGAACGTGGGCATACCATCAATGTTTTCCGTTGGTGCATTTTGAAACAGTGATGACTGAGCCGTCGCGCCACCCGCTAACACGCCCGATGGGTTCGATCCATCAAAGACGCAGTTAATGGCATTGACGTTTGCACCCAGTGCAAATTCGTCCACGTTATCCGCAAACGTACTGTTAACGATGTCTGTCGGACTCGATGCCGCAAACACGTGATTAGCATCTCGATTGTTAGCAAACAGGCAGTTGATCACCGATAGATTCAAGTCGGACTGAATAGCAACGTGTCCATTCGCCGCACCGAAGTTACCTAGGAATCGGCAGCGGTCGAGAATCAACGTATTGTCGCTGTGGAGATTCGCTCTGAGTGCAGATGCGCTCAGCCCTTTGCCGTCACAGCGATCAAAGTCGACCCGCCGAATCGTCAGATTCGAACCCTGCGTGACAGACATGCCGGCCGACCCCAACGAAGCTCTACCGAGCCCACGCCGAATCGTGAAGTCTTCCAGCGTGCTCGATGCGTTGCGGATATCCCAGATCGCGTGCTTGAACTCACCGTCGATAAACGTCTTATCGCGCCCCCGACCGCGGATGGTGATATCCCGGTTGATCAGGAACAGTTGGCCCTGTTTGATCGTGCCTTCACAGAGTTCGATGACATCGCCGGGAGCCGCTTGGTCGATGGCAACCTGAAGTTCGTCGTATGCTGTCCCCGTATTTTGATTGTGCGCAACGATACCATCCGGGCAGTCATCGCAGGCGTCGCCAACTCCGTCACCATCACTGTCTGTCTGGTCTGGGTTGGCTACGGTTGGACAGGTATCGCATCCGTCCAAAACAGTGTCCCCGTCTGTATCGATTGGAGCGGGGTTTGCCGTTTCTGGGCAGGTATCGCACGCGTCCGGAAGCCCATCTTCGTCCAGATCGAGAAGATCATCGAATGCTGGGCACATATCGCAGGCATCGCCAACACCGTCGCCATCTTCGTCCAGTTGATTGGGGTTGGCGTCAGCGGGGCAATTGTCGCAACCATCGAGTAAGCCATCTCCGTCACCGTCCGCGTTCGAGCCTAGCACGCACGGATCGCAAGCATCGGGAATCCCGTCGCCATCCTGATCAGCTAGATCGTTGAAACCCGGACATTGATCGCACGGATCGCCGACGCCATCATTGTCTTGGTCCTCTTGATTTGGATTAGCGATCAAAGCGCAGTTGTCGCAAGCATCGGGAACTCCATCGGCGTCGGAATCGGCATGGTCGGCGCTGGTTGGGCAGACATCGCAATCATCCGGAATGCCGTCTGCATCCATATCGAGGTCGTCGTCAAATCCCTCGCATTGATCGCACCCGTCAAGGACGTCGTCTAAATCCGAATCGGTAGTTAATTGTTCCGGGTTAAAGACATCAGCGCACGTATCGCACGCATCCGGCACCCCGTCGCCATCGGCGTCAAGATTGTCGTCAAATCCTTCACAGCGATCGCAACCATCGAACACGCCGTCGCCGTCCGAGTCGGTCGTCGGTTCCTCGACATTGGCTACGGTCGGGCATGGATCGCATGCATCGCCAAAACCATCGTTGTCTTGATCCTCTTGATTTGGATTGGCAATCAGGGCGCAGTTGTCACAACCATTGAGAATACTGTCGCCATCCGAATCTCCATGATCGCCACTGATCGGACACGGATCGCAGTCATTCGGAATGCCGTCCGCATCGGTATCGACGTCGTCGTCAAACCCTTGGCATAGGTCGCAATCGTCCGGCACGTCATCTAAATCCGCATCGGTCGTTAACTGATCTGGGTTGAAAATTTCGGGACATGTATCGCAACTATCCGGCGTGCCGTCGCCATCGTTATCGAGGTTGTCATCAAATCCTTCGCATTGATCGCAACCATCGATAATACCATCGCCGTCCGAGTCGGTTGGGAGGACATCAGGATTGGAGATGGCCGGGCATGGATCGCAGGCATCACCGAAGTCGTCACCATCGAGATTCGCCTGATCGGCATTGGATGTGGTTGGGCAGTTATCGCACAGATCGCCGACAAGATCGCCATCGCCGTCTTGTTGCGAGGCGTTAGATACCGATGGGCAATTGTCGCAACCGTCGGGCAAACCATCCGAATCCATATCCAAGTTATCATCAAATCCGGGGCATGCATCGTCAGCATCGCCCACCCCGTCGCCATCGGCGTCGCTGAATCCTTGGAACTCAAAGGCACCGATGTCGAGCGATTGGTCTGCGCCGGTTCCGGTGTTGAATATTCCAAGATCATCCGCAAAGCGCGGTGCGCCACTCAGATCGAGCGGGTCACCGACAAACGTGCCGCTCGATGCGTTCGAGAATGTCGTCTCATTGGCCGCGTCGATACCCAATGAACCTTCGGCAAGGCGATAGTCGTGGTTGGTCCGATCAACAAATGTTGCCGTGCCGTCAATGGTGCTGGTCGTGTTGTTCTGTCCGCTCGGGAAGATACTAACCAATTGAGATTCATAAAGATTGTGACTGCCGGATAGTGTACCGCCGGAGATGCTGATAACGCCGTCTATGATCGTGTTGTTGATTCGGATTTCGGCATCGGTCCTTGCAATCACTGCTTCGTTGGCAGCGTTTCTGATTGTGCAGTTGACCATCTCACAGTGGCCCGGTCCATCCACGCCAATCGAAAAAACGGTGCCGTTTCTTTCGAACAAGCACTGAAGAAATGTCGGCGCGCCCGCATCGGTGAACACCTGAACGGCTTCGGTGTCAGAGCCGCTTCGCGAAATGGTGCAGCGATCGATAAGCGCATTACCACGAACGCGGAGACTGTTACCGGCAGAAACACCGTCAAACAAAATCTCGCGCAGTACTGGCGAAGCGCCATCTATATCAATTGCGTTTCCGCGATTAACGATCGTAAAGCCAGAGAGTATCGAACTCGCGGTTTGATTGCCCCGCAGCGTAATCAGCGTATCCGGAAAGTCATTTCCACCATCGATAATGGTCTGGCCGATACCCGCCCCGCGCAATGAGACATCGATTCCATCGGGAAACACGATCTCATCTTCAAAGATCGTGCAGGCGGCCAACTCGATCTCGTCACCATCGTTCGCTGCGTCTAGGGCTGATTGAATCGTGGGGTGATTGGTGCCCTGCGTGACGTTACGAATATTAACGGCCGGACACGTGTCGCAGTCGTCCCCAATCGTATCTCCGTCGGTATCCAACTGATCGGGATTGAATACCTGCGGGCAGTTGTCGCACTCGTTACCGACTTCATCATTATCGAAGTCAAGTTGAAAGGGGTTTGATAGACCCAGACAGTTGTCGCAGGCGTCGCCGACACCGTCGCCGTCTTCGTCAGCCTGATCGGCATTTATGTTTGCTGGACAGTTGTCGCACACATCGCCGAGCCCGTCGCCGTCAAAATCGCGCTGATCGTCGTTAAATATGTTCGGGCAGTTGTCTGATGTATCGAAAGTGCCATCACCGTCGGAATCCGGAATGATGTGCAGGCTCCAACCGCCCCTAATATTGCCGATCCCCCAATCAACCGGATTACTCAGCGGGCCACCTTCCTGTGCAACATATAAGCTCCAAGTGCCGTTCGGGGCGACATCATCGAAGGTGGAAAGGTACTCTTCGAAGAAAAGGCAATCGATCGTCGCCGGTGGTGCCGGCGGTCGTGCCACGGGGTTCTGCGGGCCGTACCATGAAGGCTGAAAAGTCCCGCTCACGATCGGGTTGAGCAGGCTCGGTGCGTCATCGCGAAAACGAAGCGTAACCCCATCGATCAGCCCTGGCGCCGGAATTCTTTGCATCAACACGACACTGTTACACCGGTCGCCGCCCGGCGGAACGAGAATCACGGACATGATCGCCGGTCTCGTGTGAAGGATGTTGTGCAGGGTCACCTCAACTTCGAATGGGCCGGTCACACCAGATACCTGAATCTGGCTGGGATATAGATTTGCGATGTTGTCCCGAGTGCCATTTGGAAATGGAGGAAACGGGCTCAATTCGATCGGCGGCATCACAATCTGCGCCGGGTTGGTAAACGTTTGGCCGAATGCAGAGTTGAAAGAAACGAGGATGAAAAAGCCGGCGCACAGGCAAACCAGCTTCCGGGCGTGGAAATGATTCCGATATCTTGGCAGCGTCATGAATGGGTCCCTTTCGAGGATTGTCTTCAATATTCGAGCACAGCGGGGACGAGCGAGTAACTCGCCCCTCCCTACCGTTCACGCCAACGGGCGTCGGAACCCTTCACCAACCCGGCACTTTTTTAGAAGAATTTCTGAGGCCCGAGATTCCCCCCAGTTTCGCCCGCAAACCCGATTCTGGCCACGAAAGAGGCCCGCCGGTCACATTAAGACCGACGGGCCGGAGGAGTACGGCACCGCACGTTAAGTTGTAGCGTTCTGTGACTCGATCTACGGCGCGATCAATAGATTCAGCAACGCCTGAATATCCCGACCGTCAACGGCAGCGTCGCCGTTGATGTCTGCCGCACAGAAGTCCGTCGCATCGAGTGCTTGCGGATTCATCAAAGCAGTGGCGAATGGTGACACATCGTTGATGTCGAACGCGGCATCGTTGTTGACGTCACCGAGCAATCGATCACCACAAGGTGATTCGCACGCGTCGCCGATGCCGTCCATGTCGGCGTCGGCCTGATCGGCATTCGACGAATCCGGACAGTTGTCGCACACGTCGGCAACGCCATCGCCATCGTTATCGTCACCGTCGCTCTGCAATTCGTAGGCACCCATGTCCATGTATGGTTCGCTGCCAGCCCCTGAGTCTGGAACGCAACTGTCGAATACCCGCCACGCGCCTGCGAGATCTGGCTCCTGACCGCCAGCGTCGACATATACGTCGATATTCGCCGCATCGATGCCGAGTGAACCCGGTGCCAATCGATAATCACCACCCGCCGCGTCGACGAAGGTCGGCACACCATCGACATTGTCGCCGGTCGCACCGGGGTAGAGACAGCGCGTGGTCGTCACAGTAGCAGACACCGCAGTAGTAAAGGGAACGGCGCTGTTGTCGAACACCGAATTGATGATGTCGACTTGTGTTGAGCTACCGCTAGCGAAAATGACGTGATTGTTATTGAAATTGGCAAACGTACAGTTGACGATGTTCGCAGTCGAACTCGCTACCCCAATAACCGTTCCCGTGCCGTCATTTATGTTGTTATCGAAGAGACAGTTGATCAGCTTACAGTCGCTTGATATCGCCGATAGCGCTGCCGGAAAGTCCTCTGTATTCGATGCACTGTTATTGCGGAAGCGGCACTGTTCGAATAACGCCGTGCATTGAACCAACCTAACCGCTCCTACGGTGAAATCGCTGGGATTGATGTTCTCAAAGCTGCAATCACGGAACGTGACATTCGCATTGGCTTCGACATTCACGCCGGCAGTGAGCGCTGATATCCCACTGGAAGCACCGTTACGGAATGACAGGTCTTCAAAGACAATAGTGGAACCGGACAAGAGATCGAACATCGGCCCGTTATTACCGGTTCCATCGAAGGCGGTAAGGGCCGTGCCCTGACCGCGGATGGTGAGTGTCTTGCCGATGATGGTCACGCCATTTGCCGGGAAGGAACACGGCCCCAGCACAATCTCGTCGCCATCGTTGGCGGCATTGATGGCCCCCTGAATTCCGGGATACGTCGTGCCTTGCGTGATGTTATCGATGTTGATCGACGAACCCTCGCACGGGTCGCACAAGCTACCGACACCATCGCCATCACCATCGAACTGATTGGCGCCAGCCACGGTCGGACAGTTATCGCACGCATCGCCCAAGCCGTCGTTATCCGAGTCAAGTTGATCGGGGTTGGTGACACCGAGGCAGTTATCCTGCGTATCGCAAGCACCGTCGGAATCGAGATCGCCGATAGAACTGATATTGAGAACACCTGCTCCGAACTCATTGGCATTTGCTCCGGCGATGCGGAAATAGATCGTATCACCCGCAGTTAGCCCAACGATGAACAGTCTTGCCTGATTGCCATTGAAATTGTCATTGCAATCGATCGGGGCTTCGCCACATGCATTGTAAGCCTCCAACGTGGTATCGAATGATGATCCATTGGTGTCAACCACAATCGCTTCACCGCAAAGGACATGGCTGAACCAGACCGCATTGGTGGAGTTTGCGAAGCAACTCGTCGGATCAGTCAACGCCGTCACGGACGAGTTGTTAAATGGTGTCGATCCCGCACTGGCCGGTGAAGCTGAACCACAGGTCTCATCGGCACGCGGGCCATAGGCGTAATTCACAAAGCCTTTTTCAACTGACGACGTTGATACCCAGGCACCGGTCAACTCCGATTCGGTGAAAAAAGTCCTCACCCAGCTGCCGCCGCCGCCACCACCTTTGTTGGCAGTGCCGCCACCGCCACCTGAATAGCCGCCGCCGCCGCCCGGAAAGGCATCAAATCCACCACCGCCGCCACCGTAGCCGTATCCACCATCGATCGACTGATCGGCGCCATGTCCACCGTTAGGGTGACCCTGTCCGGGGCCGTCGTCACTTGAATATCCTTGAAAAGCACCCGCTCCCTGATTGGCGTAGTCATCGTCATTCTTAGTGTTCGAACCGGCCGAACCGCCATCGCCACCACAGCCGCCTGCACCGCCCGAATTACCTTGCCCCGATGTACCACAACCGCTCAAGCTTGTGTTTCCGCTTTTGCCAGAGCTGTTTTCGATGCAGCCGCCGAACGCCATCGCCTGAAAGCCACCGCCACCACCGCCGGCAACGATTAATGGAATCCATTCGGCGCTGCTGTCGGGTCGATACAGCACCGCTGTTCCACCGCCGCCGCCGCCCTTCGAAGCACCGGCCCCCGCGATATTCGGGGCATTTCCTTTCTCGCCGCGCCCGGCCACGATAAAACGCAACATACCACCGGGAGCGAGATCTTCTGCATTGTTTCCGATGCGAAAGCGCGCGAAAACCTCGGCACCCTTGCCCCCCGATTGGGTGCAGTCGGTGCCACTGCGGCGCACGCGCGCTTCGCCGCCGTCACCGCCTTTGCAGGTGATGTCGATCCATAGCGGCGGGTCGACCAGCGGAATTTCGTAATCCTGCGGCGAACCATCGCGATTGGTTCCGCCGTTGTGGTTGATGGTGCCCGAATCGCCGGGCAATTCGACGGCCGAGGCCGACGCGGTAAGGGCCAACATGCATGTCATGCTCAAGATAGCCTTTTGATTCATCTCTTGGTGTCCTTTGCTTGCGAGGAGAAGGTGCGATTCGCTGACGAATACTGGTAGTTCTGGTAAATGCGGTGTATCGACAGCACCGTGCCGTCCTACCGTTCACGCCAACGGGCGTCGGAACCCTTCACCAATCCGGCACATTTTTCGAAGAATTTCTGAGGCCCGAGATTCCCCCCAGTTTCGCCCGCAAACCCGATTTTGGCCACGAAAGAGGCCCGCCGGTCACATTAAGACCGACGGGCCGGAGGAGTACGGCACCGCACGTTAAGTTGTAGCGTTCTGTGACTCGATCTACGGCGCGATCAATAGATTCAGCAACGCCTGAATATCCCGACCGTCAACGGCAGCGTCGCCGTTGATGTCTGCCGCACAGAAGTCCGTCGCATCGAGTGCTTGCGGATTCATCAAAGCAGTGGCGAATGGTGACACATCGTTGATGTCGAACGCGGCATCGTTGTTGACGTCACCGAGCAATCGATCACCACAAGGTGATTCGCACGCGTCGCC
>Ga0207422_1000665_pt1 | contig 97254 bp, 72 predicted proteins | sample MarCyaLeptolynsp_FD_187757 | JGI IMG/M metagenome (GOLD analysis project Ga0207422, IMG submission 187757) | Marine cyanobacterial communities from Panama - species 1 Leptolyngbya sp. (SPAdes) | ecosystem: Environmental > Aquatic > Marine > Unclassified | place: Panama: Panama City | collected...
ATCGTAAGTTATTGCTGGGATTGAATCAGCTCATTAGTGATATTAATCAATTTCAACTCTTTTTCTCTTCTGGATAGTAAGGATTATTTCTTACTCATTGATTTCGGAAAGTGACAGAAGAGGGATAAGCATTCTTAATTCCGCGCAGCAGTAATGGCGGATTTGGTATAACTTATATTCTCGACTTCTGGAGGACTGGCAAATGCACTACCATCTTAGAATCTTGAGCTTTGCAAGTTTCACTGTATTGTTTTGGGTGACATCTCCTGTTTTATTTCTAGGTTACTGTCAGTCTCTCTTCGCCAAAGCACAGACAACTCAAAACCAAGCAATAGCAGCGGATAAAACCAAGAATTTCCGTAGTTTTTTTGATTGGTGTTCACACAAAGATAATCTTTCCCAAGCGCAACGATATACAGTTGAGGTTTTGTTGCAGAAGGTTGGAACATCCGATTGCAGCCAAGCGAACGAGATACTTTCAAATATTACTGATATCTCTCTCGACGATCAGCGCATTGCTGACATTCAACCTCTATCTAATCTGACTAATCTGACTTGGCTTTTCCTCAATAATAATCAAATTAGGGATATCACTTCCTTATCTGAGCTAGCTCATCTGACTAACCTCTCACTTGATAACAATCAAATTAGAGATATTAGTCCCCTATCCCAATTAACTAGCCTCACCTACCTCTCAATAGAAAATAATCAAATTCGTGAATTAAATGCGCTATTGAGTATAAAAAACTTAACCGAAGTTGACTTTACTGGCAACTCAATTAATCCTGAAGAAGCTAAAAATATTACTCTATTTGCCAATACTAACCGAGTACGGCAATCTGTAAGTTGTTACTCTCCTTGGTGGGGTTTTTCAATTTATGAAGAATGGTGTGAATTAGAAAATGCTGATTTGAGAGATGCTGATTTAATTGGTGCTGATCTAAGTCAAGCTAATCTTCGAGGTGCTGACCTCAGTAATGCTGATCTAGTTGCTGCTGATCTAAGTCAAGCTAGTCTCCAAGGTGCTAATCTCGCAGGCGCAGATTTAGAGGCTGCTGATTTAAGTGAAGCGAACTTGAGTGGTGCCAATCTCATTGGTGCTAATTTTAGAGATGCCAATTTGTGTGGTGCAGTTATGCCTGATGGAATCGTGTCTCAGGAAGGCTGCAAGTAGAGAGCAAGAGCTTGTTTTGAATTCTTCTAAGAATATACCAAATTTAAAATCTGCCAGGATTAAAAATGTTTTCAATGAGATTTAATATTGCGATTTTTCAAGAGGTTTTCACCGTTGGCGTGATTCTAACATTGAATTTTGGCAAATCGAGTTTACCAGTATTATCAGCACAGCCTAATCAGGTAAATAATTTTAGTAGTTTTACCGAATGGTGTTTAAACAAAAACAGTATTTCCGAGGATGCCAAGTATACAGTTGAAGTGCTTCTAGAACAGGTGAAAGCGTCTGATTGTGATGAAGCAAATGAAAAGCTGATTAACCTCAAAACTCTCCTACTTAGTCGTCATCCAATCAGTGAGCTAAGACCTCTTGCTACTTTAACTAACTTGACTGAACTCATATTTAGCAATGATCAAATTACTGACATAAGCTTTTTATCTTCCCTCACCAACCTTACGTCTCTCCAGCTGCACACTGATCAAATCTCTGATTTTAGCTCTCTCTCCTCGCTAACTAATCTTACTAAACTCTCACTTTTTAGCAATCAAATGAGTGACATAGGTTTTTTATCCTCCCTCACTAATCTTACTTCTCTCGACTTGGGCAGCAATCAAATCTCTGACTTCAGCCCTCTCTCCTCGCTAACTAATCTTACCCAACTCTCACTTTCTGGCAATCAAATTAGTAACATAGGTTTTTTATCCTCTCTCAGCAACCTTAGTAATCTCAGTCTTAGTGAGAATCAAATTAGTGATCTTAGTCCCTTATCTTCTCTGAACAATCTGACCAAACTTACCCTCATGGGCGATCAAATTAGTGATCTTACTCCTCTATCTTCTCTAAAAAACCTCACTCACCTCATTCTCGCTCGTAATCAAATTAGCGATCTTAGACCCTTATCTCAATTAACTAATCTGACTAAACTCGGGGTTGTCAATAACCAGATCAAAAATATTAGTCCTTTATCCACACTAACTAACCTGATTGAACTCAATCTCAACAACAATCAAATCCAATATCTTAGCCCTTTGCCTCACCTGACTAATCTGACTATTCTCAACCTGGCAAGAAACCCAATCACTCAAAAAATCTGCCCTGTCTATCCAGAAACTATCTGTTTCTTTGATAATGATGGTGCAAAATACTACTGGCAGGCGGAGGAGTTGTATGAGCAAGGTCAATTTCGAGAGGCACTAGAGACATTTCAAACAACTTTAGCTATTTACACTCAAGTAGCTGATCGGGTGCGAGCTGGCGATACACTTAATCAAATAGGAGATACTTACTTGAGTTTGGGTGAGTATAGCCAAGCTTTACAATCCTATAACCAAGCTCTAGATCTTCGTCATCAATTAGGAGATCAAGAAGGAAAAGTAACAACCTTAGCTAGTTTGGGAGTTGCTTATCAAAGATTAGGTCAGTATCAAAAAGCGTTAGATGTTTTGGAACAAGCCTTCGCAATCAGTACAGATTTAAAAAAAATAGGACCTGAAGGTAGAGAATCCGTCAGAGAGGTATGGGGAAGAGGGCAGTTGTTGATAAGCTTGGCTGTAGTTCACGAGCAGCTGGGTAATTATTCAGAATCTTTGAGGTTTTCCAAGTTAGCCTTGGCTTTTTACAGAACAACAATTATGCCTGATAGCGATTCAATTTCTCCTTATAAGATAGCTGTTGCTCTTGATAGAGTTGGGATCGCTTATTTCCGCATGGGAAATTCTCAAAAGGCGCTAAGGTTTTTAGATAAAGCACTAAACGAGACTAGAATACCGTACTTTGATGGAGCATCTGGTGATCAAGCAGGAGAGGGAAACACCCTCAATAATCTGGGCGATGTCTATTTCCATCTCGGAGAAAGCCAAAAAGCCTTAGAATTTTACCAGCAAGCTCTCCTCCTGCGTCAAACTGTGGAAGATAAGGCAGGAGAAGCGGCAACCTTCAATAATATTGGCTTCCTCCTCGAAGAACAAAATCAACCCGAATTAGCGATTATTTTCTACAAACAATCCGTCAACCTCACTGAAGAGATTCGCCAGAATTTGCAAGCACTGCCAAAAGAACAACAGCAATCCTACACCGAAACCGTTGCAGGCACCTACCGCCGTCTGGCTGACTTATTACTGAAACAAAACCGTATCCTGGAAGCTCAACGGGTGCTAGACTTACTCAAAGTCCAAGAACTTTAAGTTACCAGACAGGTGCGCGATGAGCTAAAGCCTGAAGTAGTGAATCGTTTCAATCATCCTTATTACTGGGCACCGTTTATTTTAATTGGTAATGGGTTGTGAAGGGAATTTAGAATTGGGAATTGGGAATTGGGAATTGGGAATTGGGAATTGGGAATTTTGAAAACTCCACTTTAATACGTCATCTACCAAGCGGATTTGGTATGACCGATTTTGCCCACCCATCCCAATTATAATCTCTTGAATCGACAACACAGGTACAGAAGAACTAGAAAATCCTTGCGTGTCGCGTGTCACAATTGCATCTACCCCTTGGGAAACAGCACAAGCGATTTGAATAGCATCCTCAAAATCAGCCAAACCAGAACTAAATGCTGATTCCAAAACTGCTCGGTTCACAGAACAAATTTCCATAGCTGTCAGTGTCAGAGACACTGCCTGCCGTGCTTGTTCAATGCTTCGAGTTTGGGTAATCATGATTTGTTCATGTTGAGCAGAGCGCACATAGTCTTGTAGTTGTTTGTCAAGCTGTTCTATGGTTAGCTGTTTCAGCTTACTATTTCCTCTGTGGTTTGCCCTGGTGCTTTGTGAAGAATGGCTCGAATGTAAACAATTTTTCTTCTTCATCTAGATTACTTTTGAGGACTTGGTGGTTCCAGAGGTTGTACAGGAGCATCCAAAAATGGTGGTAAAGAGTTGTCTAAATTTTCTTCACCTTCTGCTGTTACTTGCTCAACTTCACTTATTAGAACAATTAAAGTCAAGGGTTGCTTCATCTTTTCAGAGATAAACTCCTGTAAAAACTCTACTTGCGTTGAGGTAATTTTTTTATCAGTCCACACACTCAAGTAAACTTGCGGTGGATTAGTTCCCCAATTGACTTGAGTGTCAAGTAATTTCCCTTGTTGACCAATAGTAATGGTTTCTGTAACCAACTTTTCTTTGATGGCTGCTTCTAACCGGATATTTCTTACTAGCTCCCAAAAACTTAGTCCTAATAACAGTACCAGGGGAAAGGTAAGAGCTGTAGTCCAAATTAAGGCACGACTAAATTTAGTGTAGCCAGCGGCAATAAATAACACCATACAGGCTAGGGTAATGCCGAGGAGGTTAGTGAGATAGAGAACTAAAGCACCCACGGCAGATAGCCAAATTCCTTGAGATAGACATAAACCTACCACACACAAAGGAGGCATTAAGGCTACAGCAATGGCTGTACCTGCCAAAGCATCGCTAATTCCTGGTCTAATTTTGGCAAAGCCACTGATGGCTCCAGCTGTAATCGCAATGCCTAAATCTACTAAATTTGGTTGGATACGGGCTTGCACTTCTGAACCAAATTCAGGAATTCCAGTTAGTAGTCCGATCAAACAGGAAAGACATACGGCAATTAGAGTAGCACCAGCGATCGCTAACAAGGATTTGCGAAACAAATTCACTTCACCTTCTAATGCTCCCAATGCTAAGCCTCGCAAGGGTAGCATCAAAGGAGCAATCAACATTGCGCCAATAATCACCGCTGTGCTATTGCTAATCAGACCAAAAGTAGCAATTATGCAGGAACTAAGAGTTAAAACTACATAGTTAGTGTTCCAACTAGCGTCTTTGACTAACTGTCGATACAGTCTTTGTTCTTGTTTTGCGGTTGGGGGTTGAGGTAAGAGTTGGTGAATGGTTGGCGTTAGTCTTTCCATAGGTGTTAGGTTTTATACTAAATCCGGGTCAATTACCCCCGTTATCATCACTCGATGCTTTTTCTCCTCTGCTCCTGCAAGTTCCCTGTTCCTTAACTCTAAAGCTTACCTAACACCTAAAACCTTTTAACGCCTAAATTGTTTGAATTGCTGCCATCTTCTGAGAGTCCAGCGCACTATTTCTGGTTCAGTCAAAATTCCTTGAGTTGGACTGAACAGAAGGGCTAGGAAAAAGAAGCCAAATATAATCAGGACAATTGTTGGTCCCGATGGCAGATCGAAGTGATAGCTTAAATACATACCACTGACACCGGAAATTATACCAAGGACTGTGCCTAAACCCATCATCTGGTGCAACTCTTTGACCAATAGATAGGCAGTGGTTGCTGGACCTACTAATAGAGCAAGAACTAGGAGTACTCCTACTGTTTGCATACTAGCAACAATGGTCAGGGTAATTGCACAGATTAAAGCAAAATACATTGCCTTTACGGGTAAGCCACTGGCTTGCGCTCCCAGAGGATCAAAGGTATAAAATAGTAGTTCTTTGTAAAAGAGTTTGGTCAATAGTAAAATTATTGCTGTAATTAATAGAGTTCGCCAGACATCCTCAGGTCTCACTCCTAAAATATCACCAAATAGAATATTACTCAGGTCGAGTTGATTGGTTTTGAGGATAGTGATTAGAATGACCCCTAAAGCCAAAAAACTGCTTAGGGTTAATGCCATTGCTGCATCTACTTTAACTCGCGATCGCGTGTGAATTCCTGCTACAACTAAGGCACTGAGAATACCTGCAATAAAAGCGCCAGTTAAAAGATTAATTTCCCAAAAAAAAGCGATTGATAGCCCTGGGACAACAGCATGGGAAATCACAGCACCAATCATACTCATTTGTTGTAAAATTAGATAGCTGCCCACAACTGCACTTAAGATACCCAGTAAGATAGCAGTAGCGATCGCATTGCGCATAAATTCAAAACCCAGGGGCTCAAGTAACCAATTAAACATTAGGTATTAAGTGTTAGGTAAAGAATGAAAGAAGCACTTCAAATTCTCTTCCCTCCTGCCTCCTGCTTTCTGTCCTCAAGCTACCATTAAATTTAGACCTTGACCGTATGCTTTACTAATATTTTGAGTTGTCAATACTTCAGTTTTAGAACCAGCAGCAATTAGCTGTTTATTGAGCAATAACAACTGATCATAATGTTCTAGGGTTTCTCCCAAATCGTGGCTAATAACTAGCAACATTTTATTTTGTAATTTGAGTTGAGCAAAAACCTCAAAAATTATTTCCTCTGTCTTTTGATCTATTCCATTAAAGGGCTCATCAAAAAATAATAATTCTGCTTCTTGAGCCAGTGCCCTAGCTAAAAACACCCGCTGTTGCTGTCCCCCAGATAGTTGACCAATCTGGCGATTACGATACTCTAACATGCCTACTCGTTCCAAGGCATCTTGAACAATTTCGGTAGATTGACGGTTAGGCTCCCTAAACCAACCAGTGTGTACAGTGCGCCCCATCATAACTACATTCCACACGGTAACCGGATAATCCCAGTCAATTTGCGATCGCTGAGGCACGTAAGCTACCCTTCGCAATTGTTTCCTCAAAGGGCGGGAGCCAAAATTCACTGCACCTTTAGCCGCAGGGACCAGTCCTAGCATTGCTTTAACCATTGTACTTTTTCCAGCACCATTTGGTCCTAGAAGGCTGGTGAGTTGTCCTAGCTGGAGTGAGAAAGAGACATCGCTGATTGCCCAGTTGTCCCGGTAACGTACTGCTAGCTCTCGAACTTCGAGCATCACTAAACCTGTGTGAGAATGACAATCATTAGCATAGTCTATCTTTGAGTCAATATGAAAATGATTATCGTTCATTCTTCTGGCTCAGTGGTATTGAATCTCAGTTTTCAGAGAACAAGCTTAGACTACCAACTCCCACTTAATGTTTAAAAAGCCTTCATTATCATTGAAACCTCCTTCTGCATCATTGCAAACAAAAGCAACCGTTTCTCCAGGGTAGAGGATAATATCAGCAACTGTGCCGATTCTTTGATAGTAGTTCGACTGTTTGCGGTGAAGGAGAAGGCTTCCTGCCTTAGCTTCTGGCATTTTGAAACCTATAGTACCAGCATCCTCTTGTGGAAGACCATCAGCGTCACAAGAAGGAAGTGGTTTTTCTGTGTTAACCTTCCACATCCCTGTAGCAGTAATCCGTACAATGATAGGACTATTTTTTGCCCCGTTAACAACCTCAAACCCTTGAGAATTATTGGCTTGGAGTGTAAAATCCCCTGATTTTTGTGGGTCTATAGTTAGCATTGCTTCTATAATCTCCTTTGTTCTTAGTGTAGACAAATCTAATTTATAGCGTTTCTCTTAAACGATAGGATGATCGACAGGTACAAATTTCTTCCCCTGAGTACCAATGCTGGTAGGTTCCTCACTATGAGCCCTGTTAGCCCATTGACGATAATCTAATAACAGCTGGTGCATCAATTTTCCCTTAATTCTCACCAAAACACTTTTGAGCAAGCCATTACCAGTAGTTTCTAACACTGGTGCAGGAGTCAGGGAGAAAGGAAATGGCACATCAACTTTAACTTGTAAATCTGCTTTACCTTTAAGTAGAGTAACTCCCTGGTGATGTATCGGATAAAGTATACCTTTGAGTTTGAGGGCAAAGCGTTGATTAATATAGTCCAATCCCTTAATCTGACAACCGACAGAAGTTAGATGAACTGTACTTTGAGCATCTACCTCTATTTGCAAATCTACTATTGGCTGAAAGCTCACTGACAGAAAATGCAAGGGGCGCATTTTGAGTCGAAAACAGTCCCGACTTAGTTGCTTAATCAGACTGGGATCTGCGATCGCGTATACTAGGCGTTGAGGCTGACGTAAGTAGTGCTGAATAGGAACAGGTTGTTCCAGCACAGTGATTTCCACAGATTGAGAGGCAACGAACTGGCTGGTCATAGAGATAATTTCGTAAACTTTGTTAATTTTCTTAATGATTCTGTAAACTTTCTAATTTTCTTAACTATTCTTAATTTTATTTTAAAATAGCCAACATTGGGAATTAAGAATTAAGAATGGGGAATGCCTCCCTACTCTCCTCAGCTCCCTCAGCTACCTACTTCCTACTCCCTTGCTCTTAATCAGCTTCGAGGAAACGCTGCTTTTCCTTGAGTAAATAGCAATTCATCTGTCCCTTACCCTTCACCTGAACTGAGCCACGGTCTTGAAATAAATACTGATTTTTGAGATAATTATGGGTTGTCTCTGAGACTTGAATACCACCAGGAATACCGTGAGATTCCATGCGGCTAGCAATATTGACCGTATCACCCCACAAGTCATAAACGAACTTTTTTCTACCAATAATACCTGCAACTACTGGTCCTGTATTAATCCCAATGCGAATACTCAAAGCATTTCCCGTCTCTTGAGAAAATTGCTTAATTACCCGTTGCATATCTATTGCCATTGCTGCGATTGCAGCTGCATGATCCGGCTTCTCCTCCGGTAAACCTCCCACTACCATATAGGCATCCCCAATCGTCTTAATTTTTTCTAGACCATGTTTTTCCGTTAACTCATCAAACTCTGAAAAAATTACATTGAGAATTCCCACTAATTCCTCTGGAGAGATTTGAGCTGCCAGCTCTGTAAAACCAACAATATCAGCAAACAGTACTGTTACCGCTGTAAAACTATCAGCAATTTTCCCCTCCTCTTGCTTCAATCTCTCAGCAATTGATTTAGGTAAAATATTCAGTAGTAGGCGTTCTGAGTTTTTCTTTTCTCGAGCCAACCTTTTCAAAGCAGAGGCAAATTGTTTAGCAACTGTCCCTGCTGCCAGTACTGCCACCACCAACGCTACCAACAGTAGTATTTTCGCCGCCTGGATAACCAGATCTATAGTATAGTCAGCCTGTTCAACTTCCGAATCTATGAGAGCAATTAGCTGTTGGGAGACTTGGTTTGACTTTTGATCAAAATCATTAAGCTGATCTTGAATTTCTTGATCGAACTTGACTATTTCTGTAACAGCAGATTTGTACTTATCTAGATACCGTAAAATTTCAGAACGCTGAGTTGCATCTAACTTGGAACTGATGAGAATAAGATCCCGCAGTCGTTGTGAGGCTTCCGTCATTGATTGCATTTTGTCCGGCTGGCGGGTGGAGATATATTCTTTTTCCGAGGACTGCATTTCTAGATAGGTAAGCATCAAGTCTGGCTCATCAGCTAGCTCTAATCTTTCTTTCAACATCTGTGCACTATCTTTGAGTTTAGCTAGCTCACCCACATCATCAATACCTAACTGACTCACCTTCCCCACAGTTTCATTGAAACTATGGGAATAATTTTCTACCATTTCCACATAATCGAGGTAACTTTGGCCCACTTCATTACTGATAGAAGCATCTTGAATTAACTTTTGTAATTCATCTCCAACTACGAATACTTGCTCAACTTGATCGCGGTGTTTTTGACGATAATTATTAATGGCATCAATAGAAACACTCGTAGCTAACCAGTTGAGAAAAAACTGTCTTTCTATACGGGTTGCTTTGCTTAGTTCTGCATCCATTTTAAACACGAGTCTTTTAACTTCAGTACTAGTTAAAATCGCACGTTTCATCTGGCGACTCACGTTATTCATAGAGAATAAGCCACTCAGAGCCACAATCACCATTAACAGTAGTAAAGTAATAAATGCTAAGTTGAATTTAGTAGTGATGCTCAGTTTGCGCCGAGTTAAAGCTAAGTGTTTCCATAAATTCATTCGATATTTTTTCTCCCCTGTTCCGAAGCTCCCCTGCCTCTTTGAGATAAACAATGCACCAAAACTGTTCAATCATAATCTGCTCCGGAACCATAACACCATGTTTCTAGCCAACGGTGATAGTAATATTCTGGTAGAGGTGGTAACTTTGCTAAAGGTTGCTTCATTAGCTTTCCCAAAGGATACAAACTTGTGTAAGCCCCTAAATTAATGTAGTGAACCAACCAATCTAAGAGAGTAGTCAGCCCAACTTGAGGAATCACCGGTATCACAAGTCTGGGTTTAGTTAGGGAGGTTAGCAATAGGGTTTTGGAGAGTCCAGAAAACTGGACAACATCTTGTAGGAATGGGTTCAGTACATCATCTCCTAATTGGGACATTGCTTGAAAGACGCCAGAAAGTAACTCATTGATTTGATTGGGAGCTAGCTGTTGCTCCATACCAACACTCATAGCTCTCTGAAACATCCAAGTCACTCCAATATTGGGTTGATAGGGTTGCAACTGTGCTAGAGCATTTCTGGTTAAGGCATCAGCTTGGAGAGCTTCATTGGTGCCTATTGTCAGACGCTTCAGGTGTCGCACCATTGAGCCAAACCCACCAAAACTTACAGGCGATTGACTCCCACTACTATCCCCTACTGGTAAAATACGGTTCCAAGGTATTCTGATGGGACTTTGGCGGTAGGAAGGAAAGAAGCCGAACAGTATCCGCCGAAAGTCGATTTGGGATAATTCCACACCCTGGTATTCTGGTAATAGACGTAGATACTCTTCGCAAAAAAACTCTAAACTCGGGCGTTCTGGATGAGCATCTAGGTAGGTAAATAAATAAGTAGTTCTGCCATCCCTTGCTGGAAATGCCTCCCAAAAGTATTGACATTGATTGACAATGGGCGTGAAGGAGACAATTAGATCACCAGTTTCATTTTCAGGATAACCTTGAGCACAGCTACCGACCACTAAGCAAACACCCTCTGGTTTACTTCCCCCTCTTGCTTGCTTGACAATCGGCGAGAAATGTCCCATTGCGTCAATCAGTAACCTAGTTTTCAAGCCACCTGCTGCTGCTACTAAAACACCATCAGGATGAATCACTGCTCCCTCGAAGGCAGTTTTTTCCAGTAGCTTGCCTCCAGCTGCCAAAAATTTGTCTTTCAGGGTAGCTAAGAGAAATACTGGATCAACACCGATATTGAGTACATCCCCTATCCAGAAATCTGGTCCTTGATAAAAACTGATGCGAGCTGGGTTATACTCGGTAGCGATCGCTTGTTCTAATTCTGTTTCTGAAAGTAGTTCTAGTTCTAGAAATACCTCTAGTTCCTTGCGGGAGATATTCCACTCTTGCTCCCTACCCCGCAAAATCCCCCTTTCCAGCAAAGCCACTCGCCAACCCTGTTGTTGTAGAGCTGCACCAAGCATAATTCCCAATGTGCCGCCACAGATGACAACATCCCAATCGATGCTGCCTAAAGATTCTGAGCTTTCTTTAACTACCAGGGGAACTGTTGCTGTATTTTGTCGCAACACTTGCCAGAGTTTGTCAGCACTTCGCAGGCGTTTAAGGACATCCCCAGGTAACTGGGAGAGAATTTGTTCAGTTTGGCTCATGGGTCGCTCTTTTTGGTAGGATGCTCCCTCTACATCCTAATCGCCAGAGGTCTTGAGCGTCAGCATTTACCTTTTAGCAGATTTGGCAACTGGTACAAGATACTCAGCTATGAGAATTTTGTCAAAGCCAACACAGGATTTTGTTTTGTGATATTTGTTGGGTTTCTGATGCTGTTGGCGAAATAATTTGTAGCGCTGAGTCTGATATTCTCCAGCTTCTGCTCTGGCTTCTGGGAGTGTCCCATTGATATTAGACGAGCTTTAAGTCTGGATAGCCAGCCATGAGATCATCAGAAGTCAGGGTATCTCCTTCGGCTTGTGGAGTCCAGAGAATTTCCATCGCAAGTAAGCGCTCACTAGATAAGCCACCAATCATCCGCAGGGCTTGAGTGAGCTCATCGGAGTTATTGATGCTGGGAAGTTCTATTTGTCCTTCGGCACCTATGACAATGGTAATAACAATGTATTCACTAGGTCCTTCTGTGGCTAGTAGTTCCCCATCCTTGTCAGATGCCAATGTATTACTAGTGCTAGAACCTTTTGTTAACTGAGCATTAAAGTTAGACAGAGTTTCTTGAGTGAACTTACTGCGTTCAGTTAGTGCTAGTTGATTGAACTTAGCTTCCGCTGCTTCGAGATTAGTCTGTTGGGAGTTGGCTCCACCATAAACCCAGTATTCTGGGTGGCGTAGTAAAGCCAGAGTTGATTCCTGTAGTACTTGTGCTCTACCAGCAGCAGAACCTGTATCAGCATTAAGAGCTAACTCGTTGAGCTGTTTTTGTAAATCCCGAGCATTGGCCAACAGACCAACTTGCACACGAGCGACAGAAACTTTAGGATTACTGTAGCTGGCCAGATCAACACTATCACCAGCACGGCGGATACTCTGTACCAAAAAATTGGCGATCGCAAGGAAAATCAGAATGGTGAATAAACCGCCAAATCCACCCCCAAAGCCAAAGAAAGGCAACAGAAACGGGAATCCGAATCCACCCCTAGGTGCATAATATCCCCCACCAACAGGTGCTCGGTAGCCAGCACGAGGAGACGAGTAGCTGCGACTAGGTACCCGGAAAGAACCACCACCAATTCTACCCCCGGTACGAGCTGCTAGGGCATAACTAGCGTTACCCATTACTAAGGTTAAGATTAACCCAAAGACCACTAAGGATTTCAAGAGTGACTTGATTGCACCGGTGACTTTTTTATCCATGATGTTTTATTAAGTTAGTTTACTTTACTTTCGCAGCTGTACGCCTACCTATTTAGCTTAACAGCGAGAAACTCAGCCCCATACCTGTAGAGAATCACTTCAATAATGAGCCAATGTCAATCACTTGGAAGACTTCTGTTGACCAATCAATAAAAACCCTACACCCAGCCTCCACGCTAAAGATGCCGTGAAAAGTCAGATGGTTAACGACGGGAGTTATAAGTTTTACAGCTTGTCTTTTGACAGATGCAATCAGTCAATGTAGATTCCCAGCAAGCAATAATCCATGTTTGTTGAGAAAAAACTGCTACATCAAAATGAGTACAAAACTATTACTACTATCAGCCACATTCCTGTGTGTCCCTATCATTAATAACAGCTTGGCAATTGCGACAAACAATCATCTTTTGGCTGACAATACACCAGTACATCATCATCACGGCAGTGATAGTGAAGGTCATAACCATGGAGCAATAGAAGTTCCTACAGGTCAACCTGTGCCAAATGTTGACTTAATTGTTCACAAAGATACTATCAAGGGATGGAATTTAGAAATCAAAGTCTCTAATTTTAGATTTGCCCCAAAAAATGCCAACCAAGAGGCTATATCTGGAGAAGGACATGCTCATCTTTATATCAATGGTAAAAAAGTTACCAGACTTTATGGAAATTGGTTTTATCTTGAAAACTTAGAGCCTGGTCGTAATGAAATTACTGTTACGTTAAATAGTAACAGTCATGAAAATTTAGTTCATAATAAGCAAATAATTGCCGATACTGAAATTATTGAAATAACTCAAGACTAAAAGATAATTGATTTATTTTTTGTGTTAAAAAATAAATTTAAAAGAAATTTATATTTTAGACTAAATCCAGTTGCTATAAACCATCAGCAAGTCAATTAAGAACTTTATATATCAAGCTTTTATCAATAAAATAAGTGGTCTATACTAACCGGATGGAGCATTATTTGTGATGTTTACGAGTAAAGAATATTCTTGTAATAATTTTCTCTAATTGCATTTAAATCTAGTCCAAACTTGACATGCGTTAGTGCCGTGACACTAAGTAATTTCGTATGCTAGCCTTGCGAAAAGTGAAACATATTATCTAACTATCTAGATTGATAAAGAATTCGAGAAGGCTATTAGTCGTATTAGTTCTAACTGCTACTTACTTTTGTACAGCCGAGCTAGGGCAAATGTTGGGTTTCCTACCTGGTAATTTATCAGCAGTATGGGCTCCAACTGGAATTACTTTGGCAGCTATCTTATTGCTAGGTTATGAGATTTGGCCTAGTATCGTTCTAGGATCTTTCTTCTGGGTGGTGTTTGAACTGCAATCAATGACTCTGCCAGTTTCAGTGCCAGTCTCTTTAGCCATTGCTTCTAGCATCACTGTTGGGGAAACCATTAAACCTATTCTCATTGCTATCCTACTTAACCAATTTGTTGAAGCAGGAGCAATCTTCAAACGAGTTGAAAACGTCGGGAAATTTCTTCTGATAGCGAGTATTGGTTCAATGATCTCAGCCATAATTGGTACTACCACTTTGTGTCTGAGTGGCTTGACACCTTGGGCTGACTATAGTTCAACTTGGTGGACTTGGTGGCTAAGTAGCATCATCAGCATTTTAATCTTCACCCCCTTGTTACTAACCTGTAGACCAAACCAGGTACAACTAATATCAAGTCCGGTGGAATACTTACACTTTGGTGGAGACAAGGCAGAGGGCAGAAGGCAGAAGGCAGAAGGAAAGGAGCAAAGTTGCAAGGTAGAAGGAAATGATAACTGTTTAGCCGGATATGATATAAATACTAGCAACAGACCACAGAAACAAGAATTATTAGCCTTACCTTTCCATACTCCCAAAAACCTGCTTGTTGAGGCGGTTTTATTACTAATGTTGGTGCTTATGGTAAGCTTAAGCACTTTCGCAGGCGGATATCCGGTACATTATTTTCTAGTTTCCTTAATCTTGTGGTCAGTCTTGCGGTTTGGGAAACAGGCAGTGAGTGTGTTAGTTGTCATTGTCTCAGTTATTGCCATTTTAGGGACAGCTAATGGTTTTGGTCCTTTTATTCGTGCCTCTTACCATGAATCCTTATTTTTACTGCAATCTTTTATTACTGCTTTGGCTATAACTGCTCTGGTATTGTCTGCTTTCCTCAATGAGCTGGAGCAAAGAGTTCAAGAACGTACAGCAACCATTGAAGAGGCTAATGAAAAGTTACTGGTTGAAGTATCTGAACGCCAGCGGGTAGAGGAAGCACTAAGAGAGAGCCAGCATTTTATTCAACGAATTGCTGATTCAACTCCCAATGTTTTATATCTTCATGATCTCAGGCAACAGCGTAATATCTATGCGAATCGGGAAATTCCTGTGATGCTTGGCTACTTACCAGAAGAAATTGAAAAAATGGGAACGGCGCTGATGGAAAATCTGATGCACTCAGAAGATTTTGCCAAGCTTCCTGAACGTTTCGACAAATTCGACAGTCTCTTAGACGGTGAAGTGATTGAAAGTGAGTATCGCCTTAGAGATAAATACGGTGAATGGCGCTGGTTTCACACCTGGGAAACTGTATTTACCAAAACCATCTCTGGCTCACCTCAACAAATTCTCGGCACGGCAGAAGATATTACAGAACGCAAGCAAGTTGAGGAGGCATTGCGGGTAGTCAATGAACAGTTGGCAGACTGGGTAAATGAACTCGAACAACGCAATCAGGAAATGCTTCTCCTTTCTAAAATGAACGAGTTTATGCAAGCCTGCCTCAAGGTTGAGGAAGCTCATAAATCAATTGCAGCTCTGGTAGCTCCCCTATTTCCAGATGTTTCTGGAGGGGTATTCATTATTAATTCTTCCAAGCACTGGTTAGAGGCAGTGGCTACTTGGGGAAAACACCTTACTAATTCTACTCTCTTTAAACCCGACGAATGTTGGGCATTGCGACGGGGACAGCTTCACTGGGTGAAAAATCAAGATACCGATGTGTTATGCCAACATTGCCAACATCATCCCCTTCCGAAGCAATCTCTGTGTATCCCGATGATGGCTCAAGGAGAAACTTTGGGAATGTTGTGTTTGCATGCTGCAGAACCAGGAAAATTAACCAAAGCTAAAAAACAGTTAGCAGTTACAGTAGCTGAGCAGATTGCTCTGTCTTTAGCCAATTTACAACTGCGGGAAACCCTTCGCAACCAAAGTATTCGTGATCCTTTGACAGGATTGTTCAACCGACGTTACATGGAAAAATCCCTGCAACAGGAGTTGTATCGCGCTGAGCGACATCAGAAACCCTTGGGTATTATCATGCTTGACATTGACCACTTTAAGAGATTTAATGACAACTTTGGTCATGAGGCAGGGGATGCAGTATTACAAGAATTGGGTAAATTCTTACAACAGAGTATCCGTAAATCAGATATTGCTTGTCGCTATGGTGGTGAGGAGTTGATGTTAATTTTGCCAGAGGCGTCTTTAGAAAATAGCAGGCAGCGAGCTGAACAAATAAGATCAGGAGTTAAGCGACTAAAGGTGCAGTATGGTCGTCAGTATCTTGGTCAGGTTACTATCTCATTAGGAGTTGCTTGTTTTCCAGAGCAAGGATTGTCAGGTGAGGCAGTAATCCAGGCTGCTGATAGTGCTCTTTATCGAGCTAAGAAAGAAGGACGCGATCGCACTGTTGTATATATTGGATAGCGTTTATTAGTTCTAAATTATTAATTATTAATTATTAATTCTTAATTCTTAATTCTTACATACCAGCCATACCAATGCTTAGAGCTGCGTATCGCTAGCCATAATAACAGCAAAGCGATTAATCCTCCCTGGTGAGGTGCATCAAAAGCGAAAAGAACTAAAGCAACACATAGAAAATCCTCAATAAAGACTAACCATAAGGGTAAGCCTCGTAGGCGAAAGAACCAGCCCACTTGAACCAGTTGGAGTACCAGAGCCAATAAACTACCAACTATGCCGATTATCCAGACAGCTGGAACAGAAGCTTCGGTGAATTGAGCAATGGCAATGCCCATAATAGCACCAACAATAGGACTCAAGACTAGCTGAACCATTTGCAAAATTCTCTGTCCGAGGAGCTTTTTAGAAGCAAATAGCTCAAATAAGGACCAACTAGTCAAGATACAGATCAAGACTGGTGGATGAATATAAGACAGTAATGGTACTCTTGACCACAGATAATCACTATGCAAGAAGCCAATGATAAGGAGGGGTAGGGCAATTCTCATTCCTGCTGCTGCTGAAGCGGAGAGTGCTCCTAGGAGTTCAACCATCTTTACCTCCTGTTTGTCATACGAATAAGTTGGTTAGTCCCAAAAATCAGGGGGGGTAACCAGAGTTGATAAAAATTTGGTTAGACCAATTTGTTTTATTGAGAGTGGATTTAAAAGTCCTTTACTATTATTGACACAATTGTTTATTTATGTCGCTAGTATCGCTGCGCGGAATTAAGAATTTAGAATTAAGAATTAAGAATGCTTATAGAGTAAGGATTCTATCGCTCTCTCTCCTGGTGGGTTATTTCCATGCCCGCTGCACTAGTACAATAAGGTAGAAGGCTCCGAGGCAGTCCCGATGAAAAATTTCACCACCATGCATGAAAATCAATCTCTCCGTGTCTCTGCCTCCCCGCGTCCCCGCGTCTATACAGAGTACTACTAGATATTCTTAATATTGTAACAATGCATATAGTATTTTGAGATTTAAGGAAATCTCTCAGAAAAATCAGCGATAATTTTATTTATAGAAGATTTTTTCTCCTTGGTGAGGGAGAGAACAAGCAGTGAAGTTGATTGGGTTAACAGAGTATAGATTGGTTGCTGCTGGTATAGATAATACAAGAGTGTCTTCCTCAATCAAAGGGTAGGGAAAACTTGGTTAACTAACAGGAGAAGTGGCTCAATGTCTGATTCATTATTTATTGATGCTAGTAAAAGATTGCAAGCAGCCCTGAAACATGTATCTATTTCTGACGATGCTAGCGAACGATTAAAGCATCCAAAAGTAAGCTTGAGTGTTTCAATTCCCGTCCGTATGGATGATGGGTCTTTGAAGATATTTCAGGGCTATAGGGTGCGCTATGATGACACTAGAGGACCAGCTAAAGGTGGTGTACGCTATCATCCCAATGTTTCTTTAGATGAAGTTCAATCTCTTGCCTTTTGGATGACATTTAAGTGTGCTGTTTTAAATCTACCTTTTGGTGGTGGCAAAGGAGGAATTACCGTCAACCCCAAAACTTTATCCAAGCTGGAGTTAGAACGATTAAGTCGTGGTTATATAGATGCGATCGCAGATTTTATTGGTCCTGATGTTGATATTCTTGCTCCTGACGTTTACACCAATTCAATGATCATGGGTTGGATGATGGATCAATACAGTGTTATCCGTCGTCAATTCAGTCCAGCAGTTGTTACTGGTAAACCCCTAACTATGGGGGGAAGTATTGGTCGCGATGGAGCAACTGCTACTGGTGCTTTTTTTGTCATTCAATGTATCTTGTCCAAACTTGATCTATTACCTCAAAAAACCACTGTGGCAATTCAAGGATTTGGCAATGCGGGAGCTGTGCTGGCAGAACTTCTGGCTAAAGCAGATTATAAAGTTGTCGCTGTTAGTGATTCTCAAGGGGCAATTTATGCCAAACAAGGGCTAGATATTCCTAGTATTAGGCAATATAAAGCATCTACTCAAGGGATAAAGGCTGTTTATTGCCAAGGAACAGTCTGTAACATTGTTGAGCATCAATCCTTGAGTAATGAACAACTTTTAGCCCTAGATGTTGATGTATTGATTCCTGCTGCTTTGGAAAATCAAATCACACAAGAGAATGTTAAGGATATCAAAGCCAAATATATTTTTGAAGTAGCTAACGGACCGATCACCTCTGCTGCTGATGAAATTTTATCAGAGAAGGGAATTTTAGTTTTCCCCGATATTTTAGTCAATGCTGGTGGTGTTACTGTTAGTTATTTTGAGTGGGTACAAAACAGGAGTGGACTGTATTGGACACTAGAGCAGGTTACTGAACGTCTCAAGCAGAAAATGGTCGAAGAAACTGAACAAATATGGTCAATTTCTCAAGAACTAGCAATTTCAATGCGCACCGCTGCTTATGTTCATGCCTTGAATCGACTTGGGGAAGCACTCAACGCTAAGGGGACAAGAGATTACTATGTTAATGGGCACAGTTCTTAATGCCCAATTCCCCCTTCCCCAATTTTTCCATGAGTTACACTGTCTCATTACTTCTGAAAACCCTTTGCTCCTTGCCTTCTGCTTTCTGCCTGCTTTTTATGTTGGCGCTAATAGGTACAGTTAAAACACCGTTGGGAAATGCCCAACTTGCGGCACCGATAGTTACTCAAGCGCAAGAAGCAGCAGAAACTGACAGTATCAAGAATCAATTGCTGGGACAATGGCAGGCTAGAGATCCTAGAACTGATGAACTAGTTAAGTTTGTTTTTACCCCAGAGGCTCAATTACTGATTGTTTTACCAGACAAGGAAGGGTCTTCAATTGCGATCGTAATGGGTTACCAGATTGATGTTACGACTCAGCCCATGCAACTTGAGGTAATAGCTAGTCCTGATGAAGTAGCCCAAACTATTTTTGAGTTGACTAATGAAGGTAAACTACGCCTAGAGTTAGATGGTATTGACCCTGGACAACCCAGACCTACTGCTTTTAGCTCTAATGCGACTTTGTTTGAGAAGATTTCTGATAGTACAACCTTGCCGGAGGATGTGCAAGTAGTTGAGTTGGAAACTCAACCTCAAAAACCAAATATTCCTACCCAGTTCATCATTCTTTTAACCCAAGCACAACAAGCTTATTATCTAGAAAACGGTAGATTTGCTGCTGACACAGAAGAATTGGGGATTGTAACTAATTTGGAAACCGAGTTCTATCGCTATGAGATAGTCGATCAGAGCGATTCTCAACAGGATGACTCTGCTGCTACAGAGGAATTACCGACTCAGAGTGTAGCAATTACTGCTCAACCTAAGCCAGATTCTGAACTACCTAGCTATATTGGTTCGTTATTTATCACTGAGGTTGAAGGTAAAACCGCTACTATTAGAGGGATTTGTGAATCTGACGAACCCTTAACTGCATTATTGGCAATGCCAACAATTGTGCAGAATGACTCATTAGTAATTCAATGTCCAGCAGGTTTTACTTTGTTGAGGTAATATTTTGTTAATTTGCAATTCTTTACTTGTCGGGTTTCACTTCTCCTACTACTGCCGTGTCAAGCTTAAAATAGTGCAATAAATCTACTGGAGTTTAGACTATCCCTCTTCTGTCACTTTCCGAAATTCTGACGAAATCCCGTCATTACAGCTAACGACACCTAACGAGAGAATCAGGGTTTTACCCCCATTTTTCGGAGTCTGACAGAAGAGGGATATTTGCTCCGAATGCTCCGGAAGAAAATCCGATTGAGGCAGTTTGGTTACAACTGAAAAACTTACTGAGAAGGTGCCATCGTTTTTGTAAAAACTTCAATATTATTAAGCGTTTATTTAAGCTTTTGGTTGACTTTAAGTTATTCAATTTTCCTAATATTGAAAAGTATGATACTTTTTCATGTCTCATTTAGAAACGCTATATCGTAAATAATAATAGCATAAAATAATGACAATAACATTTTTTTGTCAGTAAAAGGATCTGAATGGAACTGGCATCTTGCCAGTTCCACATCAAATGATTATTTGATTGAGATTGAGACAGGCTTCTAGCCTGTTCTACAGTCTACCTTCATTCTAAAGACCAATTCCTTCATATTTCTTGATGCTCTTTTTATCCAGCATCCGCCTTCCATCAATAACCAATGGTTGCTTCTCCAAGTTTGTCAATAATTCGGGAATTTGTTGAAACTCTGGCCAACGGGTGATAATTATAATTACCTCTACTTGGTCAATTGCCTGAGCAAGGTCATCACAGAATACGAGCTTATCTTCACCAAAGAGCTTTTGAGCCTCGTGTTTGGCAATGGGATCGTAAGCCTTGATCACTGCGCCTTCGCTCAGTAGGGATTTGGTGACTGGTATTGCTGGAGACTCACGGATGTCGTCAGTTCCTGGTTTAAAAGCTAAGCCAAGAATAGCAATATTTACCCCTTTAAGTTCAGGGAAATGTTTTCCTAGGAGGGAGAGAATTTTTTCAGGTTGCTCAGAATTAACTTCAATTACTGCTTCAAGCAAGCGCATGGGACTACCCAATTTTACTCCGTAAGAATTGAGTGCCTTGACATCCTTAGGAAAACAGCTTCCCCCAAACCCACAGCCAGCTTCAATGTAGGTGGTAAAAGAGGGGATAATACGCTCCCCATTCGGTAGAATTGGGGTAAGGCGCTTATCTAGATGAACTCCTTTCATCACTTCGACAACATCAACATTGCCAACTGTTGCACAAAGATTACCAATTTCGTTGGAGAAGGAAATCATTGTTGCTAGCAGAGAGTTAGCTGTATACTTAATCATCTCTGCGGTTTTGCAATTGGTTGCGAGTTGATCTACCCCTTCAAAGACATTATAGAGTTCCGCTAGCAGACTGATACTTTTCTCATCTATGCCACCGTAAACAATTCTGTCAGGAGACATAAAGTCTTTAATAGCTTCTCCTTCTTTGAGGAATTCTGGGTTCATTCCTACACCAAAATCAACTCCTGCTTTTTTCCCTGAAGCTTCCTCAAGAATAGGTAGAACTACCTCATCAGTTGTACCAGGAACTACGGTACTTTTAGTCACGACTAAGTGATAAGCTGACTTATCTTTGAGCACTTCTCCAATCTGACGGGCAACTTCTTTGATATATTTGAGGTCAATTTCCTGACCATCAAAAGGAGTACCAACAGCGATTAAAGAAAGTTCTGTTTCCAGTACAGCACTACGCAGATCTGTAGTTGCCTTGACATTATTTTGAATGTTCTTTTTGAGTAATTCCTCTAGACCCTCTTCATAGATAGGAGGAATACCTTGATTGATTTGATTAACCTTACTTTGGTCAATATCGACACAAATTACTTGGTGACCTTTCTCTGCTAAACAAACTCCAGAAACTAAGCCAACATACCCCGTTCCAACAACAGAAACCTTCATAATTATGCTTCCTCCGCTTGACTATTGTCTTTGTACCAAATCAATGAACGCTTTAAACCTTCATCAACTGAAATAGATGGGTTATAGCCCAGCTCAGTTTGAGCTTTAGCAATAACTGGACAGCGACGATTGGGATTATCAATCAGATAATCTTTGTCAGCACTTGCTTGGCGAACAACCTTACCTTTGTAATCAAAAAGCTCACTTGAAAGTGCAACAACTCGCTCCGCCAGATTAGCCATCGAGATTTCTGGCTTTTCTATACCAATGTTGTAAGCTTCACCAGGTCGTCCTTTTACCAGAACTTTGTAGTAGCCAACAATTGCATCCGCAATATAACAGAATGTCCGGGTAGGGGAGCCATCAGATAGCATGACAATATCTTTGCCTGCTAAGACATCACGGGCAAAATCTGGGAGGACTCTTTTATCGGTAATTTTTAACCCTGGTCCATAATTATTAAATGGTCGCGCTGTTTTGATCGGCAAGTCATATTGTTGAGCAAAGTTAACGCAAAGGGTTTCACCGTAACGTTTGGACTCATCGTAACAAGCTCTGGGTCCGGTACAAGAAACATTGCCGCGATAGGTTTCAGGGGTAGGGATATTTTCTGGAGAAGGATCGCCGTAGATTTCACTGGTTGAATAGAACAGAAAACCTTCTACTGGTTTATCCTTTCCTTTTTGTTGGAGACAGTATTCCAAAAGAGATCGAAGTCCGTTGACATTAGCATCCATCGTTTCGATGGGATACTTGCGATAGTAAGTAGGAGAAGCAATTGATGCTGCGTGGATAATATACTGAAAATCATCGATATCTGACGGCAAAGGATGAGTAATATCATGCTTGGTTAGAGTCAGATTTTTATCACCTTCTAAGTTGGTTAGCCAATCAGGAACACCACGAATGTAGTTATCATATACAGTTAACTTTATGGTTTTACTGTCGTCATTTATTTTGTTCCAATGTAGGATTGATTGGACAAGATAGTAACCAAGAAATCCTGCTCCTCCTATGATTAATAATTTCTTGCCTGCTATACAGGAAAATTCTTCCTGTAGGTTACTGCAGATGTATGCCAAATCGCTATCAATTACATCTTGAGCGTTTTTCATAATTTCCTAGAATTGAAAGGAATAGGGAATAGGGAATAGGGAATAGGGAATAGGGAGTAGGGAGGAGGGAAAACCCTTTGGTGTCAACTTAAGCTAGAGGTGTCTTAACTAGTTGGCTTCCACACCCACCCAGAGTTTAAACTCACAGGCTTTTAGCTCAAGTCCACTTAAAGTGGACTGAAGATGTTTGAGCCGATTGAGTCATCTTTAGATGACTTTAGCTATTAGCAAGGAACTTAAGGATACTGTGGGGAAAGGATTTCATCTTAAGTTGACACCAATGGGGAAAACCTACCACCTACTACCTAACACCTAATACCTAACCGACTGCTGCTGGAACTTTAGCTGAACCAAAGTACTGATCCTGCTCAGCTCGTAACTTATGGGTGAGGCTGTCTTCAGGTAATTCCACGTCATCATAGGTCAAAACCTGATCTTGGGGAATATCCCGCTTCAGGCGACAACCTTCAGCTAAGCCCATTGGTAACAAGTTTTCTGCTGTTACAACCTCAGTGTTCTCACACATACCGTAGGTCATGTAATAGCCTAGACCATCGACGGTTTCTCCAGCTTTCAAGTTAATCTTAGCAGTTGCAACTACATCAACCACTGGTCCAGCAATAGGAGCGATGATCACATCATTGAATAGTACTACGCGAGCTACTGACAGGGGTACTTCAAAGATGGTGAGATGGTAGGGAATATAGAAACTGTAAAGGGGACCTTCACCCAATTTACCGTAATTGAGATAGTGACCCTGGGTAGGATCATCATGAGAGGCAAATACAAATACCCCTGGACTGGGTTTAGGACCTACCACATAGTCCACAATGCCGCCTAATTCCTTTAACTGTTCGACATTATACATGGGAGTCATATCATCGACATGACCTTTGTATTCATACCCCAGCATTCCACGCTGAGCCACCTTCATGCCTGTGGCGTTGGCGACAATTGCTTGCTCAAAGGAGATTTTGGTTCCATCGGCAAAACTAGTCACCATATTAGCTGTTTGTCCCCATTTCTTGGCAAAACTTGCCTGGGTGGTGGGGTTGCGGTAGCGGTCCTGTAAACCCTTGATATTGCCACAAAGTAAAGGGGTAAGACCAATACTTTGGACAAAGCGATAGAGGTTCATTTGTACCGCTGGTTGATCCCCATCACAGCCAGTGAGGATAACACCAGCACGGTCAGCATATACCTTGAGAATGGGACCAACTGTGCCATCGAGTTCAGCATTCATCAGAATCATGTGCTTACCATGTTCGATCGCTTTCATGGTTACCTGGGCACCAAATTCCACATGACCTGTAGCTTCAACTAGGGCATCGATTCCTTCTGCTTGACACAAAAGTGTAGCATCATCAGTAACAGCATACTGCCCTTGAGCAATGGCACTTTCTAGTTCCGAAACTTGATTGACAACTTTAAGCTCCTCAATACCAGCTTGAGCATAAGTTTGTTTTGCTGCCTCAAGGGTACGATTAGAGATGGCTACCAACTTCATCCCAGGTACGTAGTTGGCGATTTGATTAGCGATTCCTTTTGCCATGAAACCAGCACCAATCAAACCAACTCGGACAGGATTGCCTGCTTCTTCACGAGCTTTTAAGGCTGTATCAACAATAATCATTAATTGACTCCTGTAGTAAGAGATTCAAATAAAGGCCAAGATGCATCTTTTTGAGTAATTTCACTCACAGGAATGGGCCATTCAATCCCAAAGGTAGGATCGTCATAGCGCAAACCTTGTTCACAACCGGGAGTGTAGAATTCACTAACCTGATAGATAGCTTCACAACTATCCACCTGAGCTTGATAACCGTGAGCAAACATCTCTGGTACATAGAGAGCTCGCCGATTTTCTGGGGTTAGCTCCACACCAACGTGTTGTAAATAGGTGGGTGATTCTGGGCGCAAGTCGATAATTACATGATAGTTAGCGCCTTTGGTGCAGCGAAATAGCTTGGCTTCAGCTGCTGGGGGAACTTGATAGTGCATTCCCCTTAGGGTTCCTTGTTTGTGAGTGAAAGCTAGATTACATTGGGCTACAGCTGGTTTTAAACCGTGAGCTTCAAATTCTTTTTGACAAAAAGCACGGGCAAAGAAACCCCGATTATCTGTTTTTGGTTCTAAATCAATGATAAATGCGCCTTTGAGCTTAGTTTCTGTGAATAACATTATTACCTCCCTAAGCAGTATCAATACAATTTACTGGGTGCATCCCATTTAGTTCTAGGGAGCAAGATGCTCCCACTACGGGTGATTAGCAAAGTTGCGAACTGCTCGCACTAAATCCTCCGGCGTGCCAATATCTAAGTATTCACCGTCAGCAAATACTTCTGCTTCTACTGGCAAACCAGCGTCAATTGCTGCTTGAACCACATCTCCTAGAGGCAACTCTTGTTGCAGCTTGGGATTGTTTTTACTATCACTTTGTAACTTCTGGGTCTCCCTTATGGCAAGATACTCATGCATAAAATCAGTAAACACAGGGGTCCAGACTGCAACACCCCACATATAGCGCAAATCAGTCTGGCTTGGTTTTTCGATGATTTGGTAAACTCGACCATCAGCATCAAAATCAACTACCCCCACTTTTTGGGGATGATCTGTAGGAAACAAACCCAAAACAACCTCACTGTTACTCGCCCTAAGACGTGTTAGTAAATTGACGAAGATATAGTCAGGCTGACAGATAATATCAGGAAAACCCACAGCGATCAGGGCTCCTCTAACAAAGGGATAGGCTTGATCTAAGGTATAGGGTACACCGAAGGGCAAGCGCATCATTAGATAGCCTAGATCCATGTTTAATATGGCACCATCTTGGAAATAATTAGGAATATCCCACTTACCTGAGCGCAGCACCATATAAGCCTTAGAAATGCCCGCGAAGTGCATTTTTTCTAGTAGATAATGACAAACAACTTTAGTGCGTAAGCTGTGGTCTGGCTCTACTAAACGAAACCCAATCGGGTACAATTCTTTGCTAACTGGTAAGGGGGAAATCCTTGTTCCTTGTCCCGCTGCTGGTAGTAGTCCAATCACTTCCTGATCTTTCATACTTCTTTCCTTTGCCAAACTAGTCCAAGGTTAAAATATCTTCTGGCTCAATTTCCTTGCACAATTGAAAAAATCTGGAAGCTAATCGAGGGATAATTAACTCATTACTCATTACTTATTACTTATTACTTATTACTTATTACTTATTACTTATTACTTCTTTAAATCTGGTTGACAACTGCTTTGCCAATTTCTAGGGAAGAAGTAGCTGCTGGCGACGGTGCATTACAAACATGGATAGATTTCTCTCCCTTGACAATCAAAAAGTCATCCACTAGCTTGCCATCATCCATCAGAGCTTGAGCACGCACCCCGGCATGGGTGGGTACAACATCCTCGTATTGGACTTCGGGAATCAGTTTTTGTAGGCTGTGTACAAAAGCCGCTTTGCTAAAGGAACGGATAATTTCCTTGAATCCTTCATCAGCATGTTTGGCTGCCAGCTTCCAAAAACCGGGATAAGTCATGACTTCAGCAAAATCGCGCAGGTCAAAATCGGTTTTCTTGTAGCCTTCTCGTTTCAGGCTGAGAACTGCATTCGGACCAGCGTGAACACTGCCATCGATCATCCGGGTAAAATGAACTCCCAGGAAAGGGAAATTGGGATTAGGTACAGGGTAGATTAGAGTTTTGACTAGGTAGCGTTTTTCTGGTACTAGTTCGTAGTACTCCCCTCGGAAGGGGACAATTTTAGCTTTGGGTGCAACACCACCTAACTTAGCAACGCGATCGCTATAGAGTCCAGCACAATTAATTAATAAGCGGGTTTCAAAGGTACCGTTGTTAGTCTCGAGTACCTGAGCCTGAGCTGTTTCCACAATTTTCTCAACCTTGGTATTAAGCCGCAGTTCTCCTCCCTTGGCTTCAATCAAGTCGGCGTATTTTTGACAAACCTGTTTATAGTCGGCAATTCCAGTAGAGAATACCTGAATTCCTGCCAAACAGCTCACATGGGGTTCAATTTCTCTAACCTCTTCAGCACTGATTTTGATAATCTTGATGCCATTTTCTAAACCTCGCTGGTAGAGTTTTTCCAGCAACGGTAACTCCTGTTCCTCTGTGGCAACAATCACCTTGCCACAAACTTCGTGGTTAATACCGTGTTCCTGGCAAAATTCCACCATAGATTGACAGCCATCCCGGCAAAACTTTGCCTTGAAGCTCCCTGGTTTGTAATAAATCCCGGAGTGGATCACGCCGCTATTGTTACCAGTTTGGTGAAATGCCCACCTACTTTCCTTTTCTAGCACTACAATGCGAGCATTAGGGTAACGTTTACCCAAAGCCATAGCTGTGGACAGACCAATAATGCCACCACCAATAATCGCGAAGTCATACATGGGTATGTTTGTTAATCTTTAACCTTTTCCCACATGTCCTACCACATCTTCCAGGGAGCTTCCCCGTTCTGCCATAACTTTTCGAGTCGATTTTTATCCTTTAGAGTATCCATCGGTTGCCAGAAACCATCATGTTTGTAAGCAGATAACTGTCCATCGTGAGCGAGTTTCTGTAGAGGTTCTTGCTCCCAAACAGTAGCATCCTCAGCAATGTAATCGATTACCTCAGGTTCAAGAATGAAATAGCCGCCATTAATCCAAGCACCATCTCCTCCCGGTTTTTCCTGGAAACTAGTAATTTTAGTTTGTTCCTGTCCCAGAGCAATTGCTCCAAAGCGTCCTGGTGGTTGGACAGCAGTTAAAGTAGCTAAGGTTTTTTGTGCTTTGTGAAATTCAATTAGTTGGGTAATGTTAACATTGCTGACGCCATCCCCATACGTGAAGCAGAAAGTTTCGTTACCGAGATATTCCCTTACTCGCTTGAGCCTTCCGCCAGTCATTGTCGATGCACCAGTATCTACGAGCGTGACTTTCCAAGGTTCAGCATTACCAGTATGAACATTCATCTGATTGAACCGCATGTCAAAGGTGACATCGGACATATGTAAGAAATAATTGTTAAAGTACTCCTTAATGACATAACCTTTGTAACCACAGCAGATGATAAATTCATCAATACCGTGAGCGGAGTAGATTTTCATAATGTGCCACAGAATCGGCTTACCACCTACCTCCACCATTGGCTTGGGGCGAATGGAAGTTTCCTCACTCAGACGGGTACCAAGACCTCCAGCTAGGAGCACTGCTTTCATGCGATTACCTCATGGCTTACAAATGGGTTAAATTGTTCGGCAACTACTAGAAAGGTTTTTGACAGAAAAAAGTGTTTCATTCTTATTTGAAATAACTATAGAGAGCAACTCAGTGACAAAAGAGCAGTTCAACAACATGAATTCTCTTGAGGAATGTACAGAAATTTGGCAAGTTTCTTAAAAAAAAGATCTTGCCCAATTGGTTCGAGTCGCTCTCAATTACTCAGCATAGGGTTTTATCCATTGCCCAGATCAATCAATCAGTGCTACTAAAACCAATCCGTACTAACTCCCTTAGGATTTAGCAAGGATGCAAAAAATTATTCTTCGAGACGATTCTAACCACTGATACAAAGCTGTGGCAAGTCCAGCTTAACTCTGTTAATATTTATCAGTGACCAATTATCAGTTCACGGGAAAGTTTGCTCACGGCTCATTTTTCAGTGCTTCCTGTTTGCTGTTGAACGCAAACACTCTCTTGAAGACAACCTGCATGGTTTTGAGGATCAGCTGAAGATCATAGAGTAAGCCCCAGTGTTGCTGGTAGTCCAAATCCAGTTTTACGACATTTTCAAAATCTTTAATTTGTGATCGATCCTCAACAACCTTCCACTCACCAGTTATTCCTGGTTTGACATTTAAACGCCGCCACTCCGATACTTCGTAGTTGGCAATCTCATCCGGTGTCGGGGGTCTAGTGCCCACCAGACTCATTTCTCCTTTAAGTACATTCCAGAATTGAGGCAACTCATCCAAACCAGTTTTCCGTAAGAAACGACCTACCTGGGTGATTCTGGGGTCGTCTAAAGGAGTGAATACGCCCTTGCCTAGATTTTTGTTAGAGTCTGCTAGTTCTTGAGTATTAACACTCATTGTGCGGAATTTCCACATCCGAAATTCCCGTCCTATCCAACCACAACGGGTTTGACTAAACAAGATAGGGCCATTGTCATCCAATTTAATCGCAATGGCAATGGGAATATAGAAAATAGCAGTAATGAGCAAACCGATAATAGCTCCCAGGATGTCTATAAATCGCTTTCCCCAGGAGCGTACAGAAGGGTGAGTATCTGGCAGCTGTTCTTCTACATCAGAACTCGTGGATTGAAGGGGTGAATTAATCTCAAAAACTTTGTCTAGTCCAGTTAATTCCAACACTGCCATCACCGGAGTAGTCACACCATTGAGATACAGCTTAACTCCTTTTGCCTGAGCCTGTTTGTGATTAACTACTAGTGCACCAATACCACTGCTGTCAATAAAGTTGGTTTGACTCAAGTCGAAAACTATTTCTTCGAGCTCAGGAGCTTCTTCCAAAAGCGTCTGGCATGTTTCTTTAAAAGCTACAGCTTCAATAATAGTCAGACGTTTGGGTGTCGGAATAATTGCAGTCTTTCCTTGATGAGTGACCGGAGCATCTTCCTGGGGATTTTGCTGGTCTACAACAAATGTGTATAAGTCGCTAAATGGTTCTATATAAAGATTATATTTTTGCTTGAGAACTAGACCAAAAAAAGCTAAGTCTTTAAAATATCTTTTCCATAATCTTCGAGGGTCACATACCAATCTATACAACCATTCAAGCCCTAACTCACTTAACCGTTTAGGACATCTGGAAACGACCTTCGCCTCGAAATCGATAGTTGCCCCTATAGCTAGAATGATTTTGACTTTTGGAAAGCTATCTTTGTATTTACATATAAATTTTTCTTGCTTTGGTGATCCAACTCCTACTGCTAGAACTGTAGCTCCTGAATTATTGACTATGTCTATTATTTTGGCACATTCTTCTTCATTTTTTTCAAAGCCAAAAGATGGAGAGTGTGCACCAATTATAATCTCCCTACCAATTTTTTCATTAATATTTGCTTTTGCTTTGTCTGCTACTCCTTCCGCAGAACCTAAAAGGAAGATTTTAATATCTTCATTATTTTTGTGATATTCATAAAAGGCAGGAAAAAAATCAGAACCTGCAATTCTTTGCTTAATTGGTGATTTTAATAAAAACTTGGCAGTGTAGAAAATAATCTGACTATCACAGACTTTATAGTGAGCTAGATTATAAATTTCAATAAAATTTTTATCTTTTTGTAAAGTAATCAAATGATCTACATTAGGAGTAAAGACAATACCTTTATCTAATTTTTCAAGAAGCTCACTTTGGGAAAAATCATCAATATATAGATTGAGTATTTTTATTTTATTCATATGATTATTAGTTTTTTCCTCAAAAGAGAATATTTTCTGACCCAAAAACATAGTACTTGACTCTAGAGCTTGTAGATAAATTGAAATGATGATAATAAACTAATTCTTGGTTATGCTCCCTGTCGTACTAAGTCAACTTGTGTTAACTTGTGTTACTATTTTTAGGCTAGCCCAATTATTTCATAAATTGCAAGAAGTAACAGTGTTGTTACCTTGTAAAGACAGATTTCTTACTTTTCTGTAATACTTTTTACAACAAATGTTGCCTGAATCCGGATGGTGGCCAGTAAATCAGGTGATATAGCAATCCTCAATAGGATATAATAATTGAGCGGATTGAAACCCAGCTATAGCAAGGATCACATTTCGGGAAATTGACACTATCTAAATAGGATGGCTATATAGCCATCAAGTAGAGTCAGTTGACAGGTAAGCATGTCTTCAAAAACTCCTGTCTAGCTTTATTTGTGGGCAAGGTAAACTCCATTAGCCCAGCTTGATGCTTAGCAGCAAACTCACTTTGGAAAGCTTACCATTTATTCTCTCCTCAGATTGTGAAAAGAATAACAATTCTCATTAAGCTTTTGTGAAAATTTGGTCAAGTCAATGACATGCAAAAGAATAACGTGCCAAAATTATTATGTTGGCTCACTAACCATGAGATGAGCACTATACCTTACGTCGTCAGTTTCTTGGAAATCGGTTTGTGAGGTAGTCCCTATATGGATTAGGCTTGTCATTTTACTTCTTGTGCATCTTTCCCAACCAATGCGTAAGTATGACTAGTTGCAACAACAGTTTACCAAGCAAGTACCCAAGCAAAATTATTGACATATACCGATTCTATACAAACCTGACACAATAAGATTTTTGGCCCTACCTCATATATCATTAAGTTTTGCATGATTACTTACTATTTCATCAAATCCAAAATCAACTGTCCAGCATCTTGAATACTGAGCGTTACTTTAGACTCCCAGGTTTTTATGACTCAGCCCACTTCAGAAACAGATTTTAAGATAGTACAAGCAAAAGGTACTGCGGTTGTGCAGTTACCACCTCGCCTCATTGTCCTCGAAGCTGTAGCGTTTAAACAAACCTTTCAGCAGCTTCTGGAAGACAGTAGTGTACCAGAAAAAATTATTTTCGATTTCAGCAAAACCACCTTTATCGATAGCAGTGGTGTGGGTGCTCTGGTGAGTAATCTCAAACATGCCCGCCAAGAAGGAATTCCACTGTTACTTAGGGGGGTAACTCCCCCAGTGAAAGCTGTGTTGTCTTTGACAGGACTAGACCAAGTTTTGACCTTTGAGCCAGTCAAAGACGCTACCACCGCTCCCAAGGTTTCAGAGACTTTGTTACCGACGACTCATCCTTCTGTGCGATCGCGAATCAAGCGAGGGCTGGATATTCTGGGGGCCCTCGTCGGTTTGGTGCTTACTAGTATTGTCTTTGTGCCTATTGTAATCGCCATTAAACTTGACACTCCAGGTCCAATTTTCTTTAGTCAAACCCGCTTGGGTTGGATGGGTAAGCCCTTTATGATTTGGAAATTCCGTTCGATGTGTGTAGATGCTGAAGCCATGAAAGATACCATCGAAAATCAGGCTGATGGTAAGGTATTCAAGAATGAAAATGACCCCAGAATTACCAAAGTAGGTCGCTTGTTGCGCAAAACTAGCCTAGACGAGTTGCCTCAGTTTTGGAATGTCCTCAAAGGAGAAATGAGTTTAGTTGGCACCAGACCGCCAACGCCGAATGAAGTGGATATTTATGAAGTACCAGAGTGGCAGCGTTTAGATGTTAAGCCAGGAATGACAGGTGAATGGCAGGTTAATGGACGTTCAAGCATACGGGAATTTGAAGACATCATTAAGTTGGATTTGCGCTATCAGAAAAACTGGAGTTTGCTCTATGACTTGAAGCTCATCTTCAAAACTATTTGGGTGGTCTTTAATAAGGAGAGTGGTGCTGTTTAGCATTTAGCTGACAGCTATCAGCTGTCAGCTTTGTTTCTCATTACTTTTTCGCTCAAATTAAGGCTGTTTAACAATTCTTTACTTTATTAGCACTGACCAATGTTCGGAAGCTAGGATAGAGGATTAAACCCCACTCGGTTCTGACTAGAATCAGTGGTGAAGTTGATCAATTTACCCAGTTTTTTGAGGGAAACAGCCATGACGACAACTACAAGTAAAAACTCCCAGCGAAAGCTAGGAGGCTTGTATGTCCAGACTGAGGAGCAACGGCTAGTTTTCCCTCTCAAACATACTGAAGTTCACGCAAAAATTGCTGGTAATCTCTCGCGAGTGGAGGTGAAGCAGACTTTTGATAATCCCTTTGCCCAACCTTTAGAGGCAATCTATGTCTTCCCTTTGCCGGATGAGGCAGCAGTGGATGAGATGGAAATTAGAATAGGCGATCGCCTCATCAAAGGTAATATCAAAAAACGGGAAGAAGCCCAAAAAATTTACGAACAGGCTCGCCAAGAAGGGCAAACTGCTGGGCTATTAGAACAAGAACGAGACAATATTTTTACCCAGTCCCTCGCTAATATCCAACCAGCAGAGACAATAGAGGTTTCCATTCACTACACAGACAGCCTCAAATTTAAAGGTGGAGATTACGAATTTGTCTTTCCTATGGTTGTTGGTCCTCGCTTCATTCCTGGTACACCAATTGAGCAAACTGCTGATACTGACAGAGTTCCTGATGCTTCCCGGCTCATGCCCCCGATAATTCCTCCTCAAACTCGTTCAGGACAAGATATTGGCATAACAGTCGAGATTGAGGCAGGTTTGCCAGTTTCTAATGTACATTCTCCTTCTCATCAATTGAGAGTAAAACATGAGCGGCAAATTGTGCGGGTGCAACTGATTGGGACGGACACAATTCCCAATAAAGACCTGATTCTTCGCTATCAAGTGGCGAGAAATCAGACTCAGACAACTGTTTTAACTCAGGCAGATGAAAGAGGTGGTCACTTTGCTATTTATCTGATTCCTGCCTTAAAATATTCCCCTGCGGCAATTGTACCCAAAGATGTGGTCTTTCTCGTGGATACCTCTGGTTCCCAACAAGGTGACCCTTTGCGAAAATCTCAGGAACTGATGCGACAGTTTATCAAGGGGTTAAATCCTCAAGACACATTCACCATCATTGACTTTGCCGATACAACCAGCCAGCTATCTGCCAAACCTCTCAAGAATACGCCGAAAAACTGCACAGAGGCAATTAACTATATTAATCAGTTGCAAGCCAATGGTTGCACCTACTTACGTCGAGGTATTCAAGCGGTGCTGAATTTTCCTGCTGCTGAAGAAGGAAGACTCCGAAGTATTGTGCTGCTGACAGATGGCTACATTGGCAATGAAAATGAAGTATTATTTCAAGTACAACAACAGCTCAAACCAGGAAATCGCCTCTATAGCTTTGGAATTGGTAGTTCCCCCAACCGTTTTTTACTCAATCGCCTCGCTGAGATTGGGCGAGGTACGGCTCAAATTGTGCGCCAGGATGAGCCAAATAAGGAAGTGGCAGCAAAGTTTTTTCGCCAAATTAATAACCCCGTATTGACAAATATCCAAGTAGAGGCACAATTAAATATTCCTTTACACGAAGGCTCAGATATTAAGAAAGTGGGAAATGCTCCAGAAGTAGTGATTTATCCCTCTGCTTCCCCTGACTTATTTGCCCAGCAGCCATTAGTTTTGTTTGGGCGAATTTCCCCCTTGCCCCTGTTCTCAGAAACACAAGATTACCCAAATTATTCTCTGCATCTTACGGGTACGATGGCAGGTGGCAAGCTTTATGAGCAAAGATTTAACCTCAAGTTTGAGGAGGAAGGCAATCCTGCTATTGCCCAGCTATGGGGCAGAGCCAGGATTAAAGACTTGATGCAGGCAATGTTTGGTGTTGAAACCAAATCAGGGGTAGATATGGTTACACAAACAGCTTTGAACTATCAGCTTTTGTCGCCTTACACTGCCTTTGTTGCCGTAAGTAATCAGCTTAGGGTTAGTGCTAAGCCTAGTGGAGAAAAGGAGTATAGCTTAGCCGAATCCAGTTCAGTGGAGACAGTGCAAAAGAAAGATGACTTGCAAGTTACTTCTAATATCAACTACATCTCCATGCAAGTACCAGTGGAGATGCCAGAGGGTGTTAGCTGTCAAGGCATTCTCGCTTCAGCTGCTTATTCGGCTCAATTCCCCACTATCCATTCTAAGCTGCGCAGTAGCACCGCACGTTCGCAAAACTACTCAACCTCATCTGGAAAGCTATTAAAAGAGTATTCGAGTTTGACTCCAATGGTAGTGGGAGGAGAGACTTTAGCACTACCTAGTACTAGCACATGTGGATTATTGAGTCGCTTCTTTGGTAATAAGACAAAATCTCAGATTAAGTCTGGAGTAAGAATTAGCAAACGCAGGGTGCAAGTTATTAGTGCTATAGGATTGGATGAAACAGCTATTGCTGCCCTTAAGCAGCATCTGCAACAGCTACAGCTGAGTTTGCTCTCTAAGTTCAGTGGCAAAATTGTCTTCGAGTTTACAGTACGTAATCGTCGTGTGGGAAGAGTTTTACTGGACGACAAAGTCTCAACTTTACAAGAAACAGCAGTGATTGATTTAATTAAGCGATCGCTCTCTAGTTGGCGAGTCCCTCAATCTCTTCCTAGCACAGTGCGGTTAACTTTACGCATTTAGGGAATGCTCAATTGAGAGCAGAACAATTGCGGGAATTAGGAGTGAATCCAGATAATATAGAGTCAACAATTCCCCAATCACCAATCTTTTTAATATGACGCTAACTCAGGTTTGGGGAGCTTTGCTCACTTTTACCGTCTGTCCCCTTTTGGGGGGAGTTCCCCTAATTGCTTGGATTACCTATGCACTAACGGGATGTCAGCTAGCACGATCGGGTACTGGTAATGTGTCAGTATCAGCCGCTTTTTATCACGGTGGACGCCTAGTTGGTATCCTAGCCGTATTATCCGAGGCTGGCAAGGGAATTGCTGCAGTTTTACTGGCTCGTTACTTCTTTCCGACAGAACCAGCTTGGGAGCTGATTGCTCTCATTATGCTGGTAATAGGTCGTTACTTGCTTGGCAAAGGAGCAGGGACAACTAATGTCGTCTGGGGCTTTGTAGTGCATGACCCAATCGCAGCTTTCTTGATATTCTTAATTGGGGGAATTAGTTTTACCATTTTCCGCGATCGCAGTAGCGGACGGATTGGGGTACTAATCCTGATGCCTGTGATTTTGGCAATGCTCTACCCTCAGGACTTATCAAGGGTGACATTCGCAGCTGTCCTTGGTTTATTACTCGGTTGGATTTATCAAAAAATCCCCGATGATTTAGACCTTCCCACAAAAGAAGGTAAGGCAGAATCTCAAAAAGTGTTTCGTTTTTTTCGAGGCGATCGCGCCATAATTTCCCTTAATAGTAAATTAGATGCCGACAAAGTGGGGCAAAAAGCTGCAACCCTATCTCAATTAAAGCATTGGGGGTATCCCGTACCTCCTGGTTGGGTTCTGCCACCGGGAGATGATGCCACACTCCTGATTAAAAATCTACCCGTTTCAGAAGCTGAACCTTTAGTAGTCCGTTCTTCTGCAGTGGGGGAAGATACAGAATTTGCTTCTGCCGCAGGGATATATCAAAGCGTTTTGCACGTTACTAGTTCCGCTGCTTTACAGGAAGCGATTACCCTCGTTCTAGCATCTTACTCTCACCCAGTTGCCGCTCAATACCGACGCACTCGCTCCTTGCCAGATATCTCAATGGCAGTGCTGATTCAGCAACAAATCCAGGGGGTTTTTTCTGGAGTTGCTTTCAGTCGAGATCCCATTGCTCAGCAAGGAGAAGCGGTATTAGTAGAAGGATTACCAGGGGATGCTACCAGGGTAGTATCAGGACAAGTGACACCTGAGCAGTATCGAGTGTATCTCCAGGAATTAGAGGAGAGGGGAGCACAGGGTGAAGTTCAACCTGTTACCAGCCCAAAGATCGAAGGCAGTGGTGATTTACCCCCAGCCTTGGTACAGCAAGTAGCAATCCTAGCCAGGGAATTGGAGAACCGATACCAGAGCATTCCCCAGGATATTGAATGGACTTATGATGGTCAACAGTTATGGTTACTGCAAGCACGACCAATTACTACCCTACAGCCTATCTGGACTCGTAAAATTGCTGCTGAGGTCATTCCTGGTTTAATTAGACCCCTTACTTGGTCGATTAATCGTCCCCTAACTTGCGGTGTTTGGGGGGAAATCTTTACTGTAGTTTTAGGAAAGCGGGCAACTGGATTAGATTTTAATGAGACAGCAACACTGCACTATTCCCATGCCTACTTCAATGCTACTCTGTTAGGGCAAATTTTTCGCCGCATGGGTTTGCCACCAGAAAGTTTGGAATTTCTCACCAGGGGAGCCAAATTCTCTAAGCCACCGACTAGTTCCACTCTCAGGAATTTGCCGGGATTACTGCGCTTACTGGGTAAGGAATGGAGCTTAGAGAAAGAATTTCAATTAGATTACCAGCAGCAATTTGCTCCTACGTTGAGTCAGCTTAATGCTCAAGAGTTGTCACAATTGTCCCCCTCAGCCTTACTAAAACGAATAGACCGGATTTTAGAGGTTTTGAAACGAGGGACTTACTATAGCATCCTTGCTCCCCTGAGTAGTTCTCTGCGACAAGCATTACTGGGAGTTAAGGATAAAGAACTAGATAACAGCCAAACACCAGAAGTTACCAGTTTGCGATTGCTTGCTCACATAGCAGCAGATGCTCGCCATTTGTTATCTGAGGAGCAAGTAATTAGCGATAGTGGTGCTTCCTTGTTTACTACCTTAGCAGAAAGCCCGGATGGTCAAAGTATTTTGGAGCAGTTTGAGGAATTTCTAGAGAACTATGGCTACCTGAGTGAAGTGGCAACGGATATTGCCGTTCCCACCTGGCAAGAAGATCCCAGAGCAGTGCGACGACTATTTACTCAATTTCTCTCTAGTCCTCCTCCAGAGTCTATAGCACCAAAGCAACAGGGTTTGCGAGCCCAGCTAGTACAAGTACGCTTACATCTTAAAGGTCGAGTTACCCAAATTTACTCCCAGCTATTAGCTCATCTTCGCTGGAGCTTTGTCGCACTGGAAACCACTTGGTTGCAAGAGGGTTTACTATCGGAACCAGGGGATATTTTTTTCTTGGAGTTTGCCGAAATTCGCTCTCTGGTTGCCGATACTGACTCCCAATTAAAACAGCAGCTTCCCCAACTATTACAACAGCGGCGTAGTCAACTGGAAAGGAACCGTCATTTGGTAAGTATACCTTTCTTGGTCTATGGGAATAATCCACCTGCTCCTATTGCCTCTATTTCTCCATCCATTCAGCGACAGTTGCAAGGCATTGGTGCTAGCGCTGGACAAGCTGAGGGTTTTGTGAAGGTAGTGAGAGACTTCCAATCCTGTGATGATATTGACGGTCAAACTATTCTCGTTGTACCTTATACAGACTCTGGCTGGGCTCCTCTACTCGCCCGCTGTGGTGGTTTAATTGCAGAAGTAGGAGGACGTCTTTCCCACGGTGCGATCGTAGCTCGAGAGTATGACATCCCAGCAGTAATGGATATCCATAATGCTAGCCAGGTATTACATGATGGTCAACGAGTGCGTATTGATGGTCAGTTGGGGATTGTTGAGGTACTGGATTGATAAACAAGTGAAAATATAGCGGCAAAAAGGGGTTTCTTGAAAAAATAACAAATATTGTACCCGATCACCTCTATCCTACTGAATACAGATGTAGCAGTGCCATGATATGAACTTTTCCAAAATTTTGATTGCTAATCGTGGGGAAATTGCCTTGCGAATTCTCCGAACTTGTGAAGAAATGGGGATTGCCACCATTGCCGTTCACTCTAGCATTGACCGACACGCCCTACACGTTCAACTGGCAGACGAAGCTGTTTGTATCGGTGAATCCCCTAGTAGCAAAAGTTATTTGAATATTCCCAATATTATTGCTGCTGCTTTGACTCGCGATGCTACTGCCATTCATCCAGGCTATGGATTTTTAGCAGAAAATGCTCGTTTTGCGGAAATTTGTGCCGATCATCAAATTTCTTTCATTGGTCCCTCCCCAGAAGCAATCTTGGCGATGGGGGATAAATCTACAGCTAAAGAAACGATGCAACGTGCTGGTGTTCCTACAGTACCAGGAAGCGAGGGACTATTACTTTCTGAACAAGAAGCTCAAGCGATCGCGCACAAAATTGGCTATCCTGTGATGATTAAAGCCACTGCTGGTGGTGGTGGACGTGGTATGCGTTTTGTTGAGGATGAGAGTACCTTAGCTAAACATTTTCAAGCAGCTCAAGGAGAAGCGGAAGCTGCCTTTGGTAATCCTGGTGTCTATTTAGAAAAATTTGTCGTATCTCCGCGCCATATTGAGTTTCAAATCCTCGCCGACAGCTATGGCAATGTTATTCATTTGGGTGAGCGAGACTGCTCTATCCAAAGACGTCATCAAAAACTCCTAGAGGAAGCTCCCAGTACAATTCTGACACCCGAACTGCGGGAAAAAATGGGTACTGCTGCGGTGATGGCTGCTAAGTCGATCAACTACGTCGGTGCAGGTACGGTTGAGTTTCTCCTTGATGCTAATGGTAACTTCTACTTCATGGAAATGAACACCCGCATTCAAGTTGAACACCCTGTTACCGAGATGATCACAGGCTTAGACTTGATTGCTGAACAAATTCGTGTTGCTCAAGGGGAAAAATTACAGCTTACCCAAGACCAGGTTACCCTCAAAGGTCATGCCATTGAATGTCGGATTAATGCCGAAGATCCGGAGCACAACTTCCGTCCCCAACCAGGAAAAATTAGCGGTTACCTACCACCAGGAGGTCCAGGAGTACGTATGGATTCCCATGTCTATACAGATTATGAAATTCCCCCCTATTACGACTCCTTGATTGGCAAATTAATCGTTTGGGGTTCCAGCCGTGATGCTGCAATTAAACGCATGAAACGAGCTTTACGAGAATGTGCCATTACCGGTGTCGCTACCACAATTGGTTTCCACCAAAAGATTCTGGAGACACCAGCATTCCTTGAGGGTGAGGTTTATACCAACTTTGTTGAGCAGATAATGTGAATTTTGTTGTTTGTTGTTTGTTGGTTGGGAATTGGGAATTGGGAATTGGGAATCGGGAATGGGTGTCTGACTCATCTCCGCGTCTTTGCATCTCCTAACACTTCCCCGCTCCCTACTCAATGTATCATCCTCAAAAGGCCCTGCTGACCGAGGAGAATCTCCCGCAGCAGGCTGAAAATCCCTACCCAAATAATTGGGGTAATATCAACTCCCCCAAGGGGAGGCACTATTTTGCGCATTGGCACTAACAAAGGTTCTGTTGGCCAAGCAACTAAATTGAATGGCAAGCTATTCAGGTCTACTTGAGGATACCAGGTCAGAACAATCCGGAAGATAAATAAAAAGATCATCAGTCCTAGTAAAATACCCAGAGTCCAGTTAGTAAGAGTAACTACAGTCATAAGTTAGTTGAATTAGTTAGATGACGTTTTCCTGCCGTTATACCCGTGAGGGTTAAAGGGGGCTTCTAAAATAGAGATAGTTGAAAAAATCTCTATTTATAGCTTCGCACTTCACAGGCAATACTGCTTCGATAGATTTTCTTCGGTTTGCTCTAGTCGGTGGACAATGTCATCAGGAATTTCAACAGTAACTTGCATACTATAAAAACCCTATGTAGTTTAATCCTTAGTGCTATAGTAGATGAGCGCGATTGCCTACGGCACCAGCATAGCTGCTCGCTAGAAGTACTTTATATATAAGCGCACAATTTTCCCATTATAAATAATAAAAGCAATAAATAATCACCATTGCAACCAATTTGCCACAGAACTGTCAAACAAGTAGAGTTGGCCTTGATTGGGATTCGTGCTCAACTTCAAATACATGAGCGTAGAGATTAGCAATGATTTGCTTGCCTTCTTGAGTCAACTTCAGATGCTCTAAGGCATCTCTGATATAAGGGTAGACACTTTTCCAATAAAATTTCGGGTAGTTTTGTCTGACATCATCTGGATGATGATAACCTAAGTCCTTATTCACACCAGTCTCTTCAAACTCGTAGTATAAAGCAGGTATCTTTTCTAAGTAGCGTGGGTCACTCAGCTGACCAATCAGATCAGCCGCTCTTACTAAACCTGGGTATTGAAGTGTATCTTGATGATCGCTATCCAAAGGTACCGGAAACCGAGTTAGCTCAATATTTTTCTTGATTATCTCAGCATCAATCAGTCGGTGACCACCAAATCTTTCCTCAATGAATAGTTTGCCTCGGTCAACATGATAGGGAGTGAGACTGGCATCTGTAGAACCAGGAGGTAGAGTTACCGTCCTGTTATTTTTTCCTGTGGCGTATACCCTAAAGGGAATGCGGTCTTGGCGACAGACTCCTTTAACATAGCCAATATCATGACATACCAGAGAAATGATGAAATGTAGCCAATCCCTAGGAGATACTCGACCTTCGCGGATATGTTTACCACGCAAAATTTCTTGGCCTACCAAAGTTACAAAGATGGTATGCTCGACATTATGGTAGAGGGCGTTACTATTGGCAATGTTTTCCAATGCCATGTTTCCTGCCCAGCCAATGATATCGCCATAATCTGGATTCAAACCTCCATAAGCTGAGTTATACCCTGTTTTGATTTCCGGAACAAAAGTATCAATAAGGATCTTGCTGGGATTTAACATACACACCTCAAATGACTCTTAAGGAACAAGGCAATAGGCAATAGGTAATAGGCAATAGGGAGTAGGGAAGAGGAAAATATTTTGTTTCTTCCATTCAATTGGGGGCGTAGGGCGCTCCTTAGGAGCTCTTGATTAAGAAGTTATTGACGATTGGGTAAACAGTTAAGAAGCCTCAAACGTAGACCCAGCTAAGTTTTTTTTTCACATATCACATTTTTACACAGATAGCAGTGACATACCAATTAGGTATCATCAAAGCGTGGATTAAGCTTACGGTGAGCTCTCTCGTATTTGCAGTGATAATAAAATCTTATATTTTGTAGGTTAGGTTAGGCACACCAGATTATTTTGAACATACAAACATTAACCTATGAACCGCACCATAACAATAGTGCAGTTGGTTCAAACTCTCTGACTTTGACCAGTGGAAATCTCTGTTTGTTCCTAGTTTCTTGTGATTGATGTAAGGACTCTCATAATATCTTAACGCGACCGTCATCATTGAGATAAACAGCCCTATTTCCTGGAGGACGACCGCCAGGACGCAATTCTATGCGTAGGCTTCTTGCTCCTAGCTTAATGATATCTGCTTTCAGAGCCAGTCCCATCGTATCCCAGAATATCAATGAGAAATTCGGATCTATGGTATTGCCTCCCAGAAATGTTCGCACTTGTGCGGGACTAATGGTAAGTGCGTCAGTGACAGGCATCTGTTGCAACTGAATAACACCTCGCGTGAGGTTAACTACTTCAATCGTAATGCGTTGTCCAGGTATGAATTGTATCGGAGGTGGGGCACAACTTGAAGCAGCAGTACAAGTTCCTGCGATCGCTAAGTTAGCACCCTCAGCTGGGATAAACAAGAGAGTGCTTGTGAGTAAAACTATCGGCAGAAGCTTAGAGCTAGAATCCATTTTGGAAATTGATTAGTGTTATTCAATAATACTTGAACTACCCATGCCTAGAAGAAACAAGGTCAAACCCTCTTCCATTCTGGCTCCCCTAACTCCTGACTCCTGTTTCTTCCTCTTCCCTGCTCCCTGTTCCCTTGTTTCTCAACAATAAAAACAAAGCCCGATAGACAGGCTCACTGTCACAAAGAGTAGATGTTTCCCTTTCGGTAGAAACTGGTAAAGGATTAATGGCTAGCCAATCTTGCCCTTGTTTGTAGAAAGCTGGATGCTCATCAAAGCGATCGCACATTTCCTGTGCTAGTACTTTAACATCAGACTGTAGAAAGACTTCTCCTCCATCTATTAGATAAGTAGCTAGGGTATCTACTAATTCTGGCTGTACCACCCTGCGTTTTGCATGTCGCTTTTTGAACCAAGGATCAGGAAATTGGATAGTTACTCGCTGTAGTGTTCCAGAAGGGAAAGAATTTAGCAGCACTCTTAAGGAGTTATTAACATTACAAAATAAAAAGTGGAGATTGCTCAATCCCAACTCTGAAACGAGAAACGTTGCTTTGTCTACCAATGGCTCCCGAATTTCTAAACCCAAAAAATTCCAATCTGGCTCTAGCCTTGCCATCTCAAACAAAAACTCCCCTCTGGCGCAGCCAATATCTAGATGCAGAGGCTGATTGGTTTGAGCATAAACTTTTGTCCAATCTGGAGGACTTACGGGCATCTGGTATTTTTTACTAAGGGGATTGACATGTTGTCGCACTCGAACTTTTGTCAACTTTTGCACCTCCTGGTTAAAATATCTCCTCAGCACTTGGTAACCTTAGCAAATCAGTCACCCCAGGATCATAGCCACATTGAGTTAGCAAAGTCGTTAGTTGTCCTCGGTGGTGAGTCTGATGGTTGAAAAAATGCAGTGCGACGTGCCATAAAGGGAAAATACATTCTCTCTTTTGAGAAAAACTGGTAAAAGTAAAAGGTGTGGCTAGTTGCTCCTCGGTGAGGGAATCAACCCAATCTTGAATTTCTTTGTCAGTCTTTTGGCGTTCTTGACGCAGAGGTTCAAATTCAGCATATAGCTCTTGGTCAAGAGATTCAATATCGAAGGGTTGATGGTGAAATCTACCCAGCCAAACTTTATCAGCTAACAGTAGATGATTGAGGGTTCCGTGGATTGAACGAAAAAATGCTCCTTGATCTTGTTTGCGTACTGAATCAGGAATAGCTTCACAAACTTGATACAACCGCTGATTCATCCATTGGTTGTACTGAGAGAATCTTTGAAAGTAGTCGCTCTGTCGCGCAAGTCCTTTGTCAAGTGTCATTTGTCCTTTGTACTAATAACTAATGACCTTAGTAATGAATCCCTTCAATAATTTAGATTCTGTCATCATAGATGGCAAGCGCTATACAAAAGAACAACTTAAGACTTTCAAACCTAATCCCACTCTTCCTAGTTCCTTGAAACTAGTAGTTGATGCAGTAAAGCTCAATTATGCCTTTCACAGGTTAAACTTGGGGAAAAATCTAGTTTTAGATGAGCAGTCTCTCAATTTTTACCAAAACTATAGGCGCAACCTCTGTCCAGCAGAAATTACCAATTCACTAGATACTAAATTAGCTAATCAATTTTATCATAATTTGACTTCTTGGAAAAAGTTAGTCAAGGAATTTGGAGGTGGATGTGATCAGGGATTGTTTTCTCCTTTATTACCTAAAGTTACTTTTCATCAATTACAGAAATCTAAGTCTTCTAAGTTAAGTTCTAGACCATCGGTTGCTCCTCTATTAGTACCTGTCAGAAGCTTGATTCTCAAGAACCAAATTACCTCTGCTATTTTCGTTACTGTATCTGAGCAACCAAGGTTTTTGAGCTATCCTCAAAAGGAGCAATGCCGACAGCGGTTTTTACTGGCAAACCGAGTAATTCTAGTAATTTATATCTTTATCTTACTAGCAACTGCTGAGAATTTAAAAACCATTATTCGCAGCAAAGTACCAGGGATGAAGCTAATAGAGACTCAGGAACTAGTTTTGTCGGAAGATACAGAAAATATTCTGGATAACTTGCAGCATTGGTCATGGCATGAAGCTTATTTAATTAGACTGCAAAAGATTAATCCCAAATTATACGAGCAATTGTCAACAGACCCAACCTTTGACTATCCTAGTATAGAACAACTGAGATATGTAGTGGAACAAGAAGCCAAAATCGCTACAGGTAGAAAAGTTCCTCTGGTTCTTTTAGGCAATTCAATGTTTTTTAGTTTTCCTCGTGAGTTGCTCCCACCAGGTAGTTTAAATCAATCCTTTCCTGGGGAAAGTATTCCCAATACTATCAACAGAGTATCTGGGCTCAAAAATATCCAGCCAGACAGTTTTATCATTATGGTGGGAAACCTTGATTTAATGCAAGGGAAAGGCAGGGAAGAAATTGTTGTTGATTTGTCGGAGTTAATCAATCTGCTAAAAGATACACATCCTCAGTCTAAAATTTTTATATTTTCAGTTTTGCCTCGGACTGCACCTCGACATCTTAAAGTCTCAAGGAATAATCGCTCAGCCTTATTGAAACTTGATAAAGTTAAAGTTATTTTGCTCAATCAGAAAATCCAACAATTGGCTAAGCAAGCAGGTGTCACTTTCATTGATGCTGTGCCTTATGTAGCGGATACTGATGGTAATCTCAGAGCTGATTTGAGCTTTGATGGATTGCATTTGATGCCTGAGGGTTATGCTATCCTTAGGGCTTTAGTAGATTAGTCATTGGTCATTTGTTATTGGTCATTGGTCATGCTTTTCCAACCCATTTAGTACTAATCTAATTCAACCAATAACAAATCCTAACCCCAACAGTAAGCCACTCCAAAAATGCATAGCTACTGCAATAAATTTACAATTACTTACCTTATCTGGCTGATCATGATACTGGTGGACATGGCGAAATAGCTTGATTGCAAAGGGTAAGCTGAGGAAGGTTAGTAAAGTCCAAATAGGAAAAATACCTAATAAAGTAAACAAACCAGTAAGAACGTAGACACCGCTGCCGAACCAGATTAACACTTGGGAGCCTCTTTGAGTGCCAAGGCGCACAATCGGCGATCGCTTTCCGGCAGCGGTGTCGTCCTCAACTTGGTGAAAGTGGGAGCAAAATAAAATTACACTGGTGGTAATCCCGATAATTACAGCAGCGGCTAGATTAGTCCAGGACCAACCCTGAGTTTGGGAGTAGTAGGCGGCTGAGACTGCCATAGGTCCAAAAGTGACAAAGCAGATAATCTCCCCTAACCCTTGGTAACCAAAGCGAAAGGGTGGTCCCTGGTAGCTGTACCCTAGAGCACAACACAGCAGGATGATGCCAATGACTGTGAAGTCTTGTTGCCACCAGGCGATCGCTAATATTCCCAGAATGCCTGCGGCTAAAAAGAAATTACTCAACCAGAAAATTAGTGGCTTATTCCCAGTTAGGTTAACCACAGAATGAGCTTTATTTTTATCGATACCAGTTTCAGCATCAAAAACATCATTACTGAGATTGAGCCAAGCAATTATCAAAATTGCTGAGATTAAGAAAGTGGAAAATATCAGGCTATCAATTCCTCGATTGGCTCTCCAAGCCACGGCAGTTCCTACCCAAATTGGGATAACTGCCACAGTGTACATGGGTGGCTTGATTGCCGCCAACCACAATTTAGTGTTTGATTGTTTAACGAAGCTGGTAGTCATCACAAAAATAGGAGTCTTTGAGTTAGGAGAGATTGATTTTCATTTATGGGGGTGAATTTTTTTCATTTGGACTGCCTTCTGACTTGATTACACCACCAAGCATATTAGTAAATTCTTCGTTGATGATAGTTTCTCCGGTAGGATGGGTCAGTTAGGGAGCCAGTATATCCCTTTAGATATCCCACCATTGTTAATTGGACTTTTGGAAGAGAACTTCAAAAAAATTTACTATTTTCTGCTTCTATGACTCTCACCCCATACCGCACCAATCTCTTTCATGCTCACAAAGAGCTCTATCAACTTCTGTTCACTGGCAAACAGCAAGCTAATGCAACTAATTCTCAACAATTTATCAGTATTTCTCAAGAAATTCCACAGCGTGACCCCCTAGCTGTCTTGCAAGCGATCGCGAAACCAGAGCAACTGCAATTTTACTTGGAAAATTGCAAGAAGCGAGAAGCGATTGCGGCGATCGATGCTGCTGTTGCTATTGAATTTGAAGGGAGTAAACGCTTCGAGAAAGCGCAACAATTTATTCAGTCTTGTCTAGCTAATACTATCAATCATGGTGACTTAAAACTGCCGTTTGCTGGACCTCATTTCTTTTGTAGTTTTACTTTTTTTGAAAATAATCAAACCATTGAATCCCCATTCCCCTCTGCCACTATTTTCCTTCCTCGTTGGCAGGTATCCTCTTCTCAAGACAGTTGTTTACTAGTTGCCAATATTGCTATCAATCCTCAAGTCAATCTTGACTGGCTATGGGAAAGCTTTTGTAGTCAATTAGAAATTATTACACATTCTAGTCGGAATCTTTTTCTAGTTTCCCAGCACAAGTCCAATAGGTTCCCATCAGTTGCTCAAAACAATATAATCTCTACTCCTAGGGAGAATGCAAAAAAAACTGATTCGATTCCTCCGCCTTTTTCAAGTGAAGTCCTCTTTAAATCATCCGTTATATCTGCTCTCAAATCAATTCAAGCTAATCAATTGAGTAAAATTGTTCTAGCTAATGCCATTGATGTCCTCTCACCAGGGCAATTTACGTTAATTAGTTCTCTTGACAATCTGCGTCAGAGTTATCCTGATTGCTATATCTTTTCCATTAGTAATGGCAAGGGACAAAACTTTATTGGTGCTAGTCCTGAACGTCTAGTTACCATTCAAAATCGTCAGCTAGTAACTGATGCCATAGCTGGTTCCGCACCACGGGGAAAAACTAAAGTTGAAGATGCGGACTTGGCTCACCGACTACTCTGTAGTGAAAAAGAGAGGCGCGAACACCAATTTGTTCTTGATTTTATCATTGAATGCCTCTCAGAATTAGGTTTGATGCCTCAAGTAACCCCAACAAATCAACTGTTACAACTTTCTAACATCCAGCATTTATGGACACCAATTAAAGCTCAGCTGCTAAGAGATATTCATCCTTTAGAAATTGTTGCCAAACTGCATCCCACTCCAGCGGTGGCAGGAGTTCCTACTCAGATAGCTCAAAAGCAAATTCTTGCCTTAGAAACCTTTGATCGGTCTTTATATGCAGCTCCTTTGGGTTGGGTAGATCATCAAGGAAATTGTGAATTTATTGTCGGGATTCGTTCAGCTTTAATTGAAAGCAACCAGCCCTGGTCCGGAAGTTCTCAAACTTACCGTGCTAGGCTCTATGCTGGTGCTGGTATTGTTGCTGGTTCTGACCCTAATAAGGAATTAGCTGAAATTCAACTTAAATTCCAGGCACTTCTCAAAGCTTTGCTGTGATATTAAGTCCGGCGTCCCTGTTCCCTGTTCCCTGTTCCCTACTCCCTGATGAGCTTCATTCGTGTCAACTTAAGCTAGAGATAGCATAACGGTTGGCTTCCACACCTACCCAGAACTCAAGTTCTGGGCTAATAGCAAAAGTCCACTCAAGTGGACTGAAGATTTTTGGGAAAATTGAGTCATCTTTAGATGACTTGAGCTATTAGCCGGTCGTTTAAACGACCGGCGGGGCAAGGGTTTGACTTTAAGTTGACACCAATGGATGAGCTTAAGCCCCTACAGCTTCCTTGGCAGCATACATCACTTCAAGGGTAATTTCGCTAATGCCACGCTCACGGGCAAACTTCTCAGTGTTGCGTTTCACCTTACCGCGCACGAAGCCAGGAATCTTATTGAGTTCTGCTTTAGCTTCCTTGTTCCAGTTCAAATCCGAATCAGCAGACATACCCTTGTGGATAACTTCCTTGGTATCATGACCGCCAAAGATTTCCAGCAGGTGGTCTTCCATACCCAAAGTAAAGGAATTGTACACCAAATCTGCAACTTGGTTCGTACCTTCGTAACCGAGGAAAGGCTTGTAACCAATGGGGAAGTCTTGGATATGAATAGGAGCTGCAATCACGCCACAGGGAATGTTTAAGCGCTTACCTACATGTCGTTCCATTTGAGTGCCGAAGATAGCAGCAGGTTCAATCCGAGCGATCGCATCGGCAATAGCACCGTTATCATCACTAATGAGGATTTCCTCACAGTATTCGCTCACCTGCTCGCGGAACCACTCCTGATCATACTTACAGTAAGTACCAGCTAGGACAACGTGAATTCCCATCTCCCGTGCCAAAATTTTAGTCATGGCAGCGGCGTGGGTATTATCACCAAAGACAACTGCTTTCTTACCGGTAAGGTTCTGGCAGTCAATAGAACGAGAGAACCAAGCCGCTTGGGAAACGTAGAGAGTTTGGTTTTCGATGTAGTCTTCGTAATTTACCTGTGCGCCTTGAGCATTGAGTACCTCCTGAATTTTGCGGATACAACGAGCGGTTTCCACCACACCCATTGGGGTGATATCAATGTAAGGCATGCCAAATTCTGTTTCCAGGTAACGTGCTGCTGTCATGCCTACTTCTCGATAAGGCACTAGGTTAAACCAAGCACGAGGCAAATTCTTCAGATTGTGGACAGAGGCTCCCTCTGGTATTACCTCATTAACTTCAATGCCTAAATCAGCCATCAGCCGCTTGAGCTCCCTACAGTCATGTTGATTGTGGAAGCCGAGGGTGGAGATACCAATAATATTGACAGAGGGTTTTTCCGTCTTCCCTTCTGGCAATTGACCCTTTTTCTGAGCTTTTTTAATGTAAAACTGGACAATTTGATTGAGGGTGCTGTCTGCTGCTTGCAGTTCATTGACCCGGTAGTGGTTCACATCCGCCAGCATCACGTCACCCTTAGATTCCATCTGGGCACGATCCACAAAGTTTTCCAAGTCTTCCTGCAAAATACTGGAGGTGCAGGTAGGTGTCAACACAATCAGATCTGGAGTTTCTTCATGATCCTTGCGGACTATATTGTCCACCACTTTTTCTTGGGAACCCCGTGCCAGAACATTCCGATCAACGATACTAGCCGTCACTGGAGTGTAGTTCCGTTCCCGTTCTAGCATCGAGCGCATGACGTTGAAGTAGTCATCACCTAGCGGTGCGTGCATGATGGCGTGAACATTTTTAAAAGAACTGGCAATGCGGAGAGTACCAATGTGAGCAGGACCTGCATACATCCAGTAAGCCAATTTCATACTTAGTTTTCTCCCTTGTAGTGAATCACAAAAGCTCTATTCAAGGATGGGTGTTGAGTGGTGAGCTCGGAAATCTTCTCTAATTTTCTCAGACGGGCAACCTCTAAAAAAGTTTATTCACAAAGGTTTTCATCTGGTGAGATATCTTAATAGTCATTGGTCATTAGTCATTGGTCATTAGTCATTAGTACACTAGAATCCTTAGTCTATAAGCATTCTTAATTCTTAATTCTTAATTCTTAATTCCCTTTCAATGCTTTTTTCACTAATTTGGGAATTTCGGAAGGACTCTGGGCAACTGGTACTCTGGCTTGCTTAAAAGCGGCAACTTTATGTTGAACTGTACTAGTTTTAGTCACTGGTCCTGATAATTGAGCGGCAATAATAGAACCAGCATTGCCAATTTGCTTCTTCACAGGTGTATAGTTGCCAGCGAAATAGGTAATTACTGGTTTATCAATGACATTAGCAATAAATTCAGCTGTTGCCTCCTCACTACTGCCACCAGATTGATCCACTAAAACGATCGCTTGGGTACTCTCATCCCTGGCTAAGATTTCTAGCCACTGACGAAAAGAAGACCCGATAATTGGCTCATTACCAAGGTTGACACCAATTGATTGTCCCAGTCCAGCTTGGCTCAGAGCAAGAGCTACTTCGTAGGTAAGAATACCAGCATGAGTTATCAATCCTACCACTCCAGGGGTATAAAATTCACTTTCTTGAGTACCCAGCAAGACTTTTCCCGGCACAATGATGCCAGAACTACCAGGACCAAGGATGAGAGTTTTCGTCGCTTCTGCTTTTCGGATGAGACGAACCACATCTAGGGGGGGAATACCACCAGTGAAGATAATAATTTGTGGGATACCAGCATCTATTGCTTCTAAAGCCGCATCTAGTGCTCTGTATGGTTCCACAAAAATAATCGTTGTATCCACTGGTCCTGTATATTCACATGCTTGCTCTACTAAGTCAAATACAGGAATTTCAGGCAATTGGTATCCCCCATTACGGACACTGACCCCAGCTACAATATTGGTACCATAGGCTCTCATGCGGGCTGCATAGTATGAACCCAGTGGTTGAGTAATACCCTGTATTAGGACTTTGCTGTTTGGTGTTAAGTTCATCCTTGAGTCTTGATAATTCAGCCTTTACCCTTCACCCAAGGGTGAGCGAAATTTTGGGTGGCATTTCTATTCTCCGCGTCTCCGCGTCTCCGCGTCTCCGTGTCTGGTGTGTCTGCTTACTCATTTTCCCCAACCTTTTTTTCTTCACCCCTCACCCTTTTTGTGCCTGGAGTTCTGCACAGTTGAACCAGCTAAGGATACGGCTTGCGCTACTGCTTCATCTAAGTTATCCATCCAATATACAGGCATCCCAGCTAAAAGCCCTTGGCTAGAGTCAATTGCTCCTCCAACAAGGCGGATAACAAACTGAGGTAGAGAAGTTTTGCCGAAACGTTTCTTAACAGATGCTGATTGTTGCTTAGCAGTAGTGTTGAGATGAGTTCTGTTGGGATGGGAACCTGAGGCAACACCAGTCGCTATTTCCCTCCGGTTGGCAACACTTAAGACAGGGGTTTCCCCAAATTGAGCAAGGAGATAATTGCTAATAAGCTCAGCTACTTGTTCACTCCTAGCAGCACTACTCAAAATATTGACTAAAATGACTTTGATGTCTTGAGCTTGAGTAAGTTTTTCTAGAGCAATTTGTAGTTGTTGCTCCTCACAAGAGCCTGAGTCTAAGTTACCAATCCCATCCTCCTCGACAATCAAACAGCTAGCTGGCTCTCCCTGTCTCTGGTAGAGCAAATCCAATGTCGTTGCCGCTAGACAACTACTGTTACAGACAATACCAATGTTGCCTTCTTTATCAGTTAGCTGAGTTTTCGGTAGCTGCGGCTTAAGGTTGCCATTAACTATAGTAGAAACTATAGTTGCTAACTCAGGATGGCGTCCCAGAGCATGGTCATTTACCGCAATTTTGCCATCCAAAGCCATCACCTCTCCTGTAGCGCTGATGCCGAGGGGATTAATTTCTACCAAGTCTAAATCTTTTTGCACAAATAGCTGGTACATCTTCTGCACAATCCCACTAACGGACTCAATGAGATTACCTTGGAGTCCCATTTTGACGGCTAAACGCCTTGCATAGTAAGGAGAGAATTTTTCCTCAACTACCACCTTTTGTAGATTTTCTATCAGCACTTCGACACAAATACCTCCTTGGGAAGAACCTAACAGAACTGGACGGCCAATGGTATAGTCAAGAATTACTGCCAAGTAAAATTCCTGGTCTGCATCATAACGAGATTCTGCTAGTAGTACTTGGGGATACCTACCTAAAATCGACAGGTTAAACATGACCCTAGCTGCTGCGATCGCATCGATGGTATTTTCTACAAATCGGATACCACCTGCTCTAGTTCTTCCTCCTGTCGGTACTTGAGATTTGAGCACCACTGGATAGGGAATCTGTAAACTCTTGAGAGCTGTAGGATGGTTAATGCATTGAGATGGTAAAACCGGAATACCAATCTCACGAAATAATTCTTTTGCCTGGTACTCTAATAGGTCCATGAATGGGATTTGCAGGTCTAGGTTATGCTTTAAGGTTAAAGCCGTTAACCTTTAAAAGTAACAAATTTTAATGTTTTCGCCTGTTCATAGTGTACCTATTTGTTATTTGGGAATTGGGAATCGAAAACCATGGGGAGTAAACCCTTGTGACAGTTTGGGGCGGCATGTGGGCTAAAAGGCGATCAGCTCTGCTGGTGCCGGAGGCAATCGCATCTCAACCTCACCATATTTCACCATCAACCATCAACCCTGTAGGGGTGTTTGCGTAGCATGGTGGGTGTCAAGCATTAGTGCAAAGCTTATTCTTCTGGCTATAGTCAAATAACTATCACCGGATATTTTTTTATCGCTCATATCGATGATCTTTTCTTGAAAATTGGTTAATTATTCTATGAATCAATTTTTGCTAATTGTTTTTTGTTGACTTTGGAGTCAAATGATAAAACTTCTATCCAGCAAACAGTTTTTATTGGAGGATTTAGTTTATGGTTTATGTTCAATAACTTACCAATCATGGCTATTTCAGCAAATCTTATAGACTCTTTGGAAGAGAGTTCACAACAACACCAAAGTTCCTCAATCAACCAGTGAATACCCTCTTGGAAGAGCTTCTACGTCTTTTTTTGGGTCTCAAATAATACTGGAAAATGATCTGGTAGTTGTGGAGGATTGATGAGCATCAGACTGATCGCGAGCGAGACGCTCGCACTACTACCGTGGCAAGGCTAAAACTGTAGGTTGGGTTCAGCCCGATAGTGAAACCCAACAAAGCTTTACTGGTGTTGGGTTACTCTACGAGAAGGCTTACGCCTACGTTCCTCAACCCAACCTACATTCCATCATTATCCCTCTTCTGTCACTTTCCGGAATTCTGACGAAATTCCCTCATTACAGCCAACGACACCTAACGAGAGAATCAGGGTATGACCCCCATTTTTCGGAGTCTGACAGAAGAGAGTTAGGCTTTCTTTGCATAAAAGTGCATACTATCGCAGATAAGTAAATATCAAATCATCATAAACTACTGCTCCGCTGAGTTTTTGTAACTACACACCACCGGAGGAAAATTACCAATGTTGCCATCTCCAAAACACTCTCAAAAAGTAGACTACAACCTGAAAGTGCTGTTTGTACCTCTAACTGACGCACAAATCATTGCTATCAGAGGACTTTATCAAGATTCCTTGCCGATTAGAATGACTGTTCCGGCTGACAGCGAAAACCCTGTAGAGACCTTGCATGCAACCTCTCTACAATATGGGATATAACAGACTTTTCAGACTTGTCAAAATCTGCCTATTGATACCATGTTTCCCGCCGCTTGCTTTGAACAATACCCCGCACTAACTCACAAAAGCCTTCTCCTTCAGTTGCTTGAGTAATGTAGGCAGGTTGATAAATGAGCTCATTGGCATAATCTAGAATATTTGCCACTCCCACAGACAGGGGAAATAGTGCGGGATTGAAGAGACTAGTATCATTGGGACTATCGCCAACAGTAACAACTTGCTCCGGTGGGTAGTGAGAAAAATAGTGGTTCAATACCTTAATCAAACTAGTTCCTTTATTTTGGGAAACTGGTTTAATGTGGCAATGTACTGAACTGTAGGTGAAATCCCAACCCAAAAAATTGCACAAAGTGTCTAAGCGTTTAAGTTGGGTAATTGTCAGCTGGTGATTATCAAATGTCCAATCAGTGAGGCGAAAACGATTGTCACTTGCCTCTCGCAGCTGAGGAAACTCTGATTGGAGATGTTGGTAAACCTCAGCTAACTGTTGTCTGTGTGCTCCTAAGTCAGGGATAGATGACAGCACCACAGGTTCTGGCTCCCCAGCCAAGTAGAAAATACCACCATTTTCTGCAATCCCTCCCAAAACAGGTAAGTAACTCACCAATCCACTCACCCATCCAGCTGAACGCCCTGTAACGATCATTACGGGAATGTTTGCTGAATGCAAATCTTCAAAAGCCTCAAGTAAGTTAGCGGTAAACTTGCCCTGTTGTGTCAGAGTGCCATCCATATCTGTGGCAATCAGACAAAGATTTTTAAAGCAATTATTAGTTATTCCCTGCTCAATCAGTGTAAAAGCCATAGATTATTCTAGAACAAACGCCTTCAGTCGGATGCTTTCAATTTGCCATGGGAAAACTCTTACCAAACCAGCGTAATTATCACTACCTTATAGAAGCCGAAAGAGCAGGTATTCACCAGCCGATTCTAGCAGCACTCTACCAAGCCCATGCTTCACCTGTTATTGCTGATGGTGAAACGGGATTAGGCATCTCTCCTGCTAACCGCATTCCCCTAGAGGAGGTTAATACTTTTGCAACACAAGTGCAGTATTGTGCCAATGTCATCCGTTGCTTGAGTGGGGCTTTAATTGCTAAGGGTTGGGAAGGGATTGAGTTGTGGAATGCTTCTCATGGTTGCTACACGGACAAATTTCTCCAAACTGTTGCTGGAGGCTATGCACCAGGTACTAGTGAAACAACTATAGCTCGTTTAGAAGCCTGTGAGTTTGATACCTTACAACAAGCTTACTTAGCTGAGCTTAAGACACAAAAGCTGCCCGAAAACCTCGCCTATCTAGAGCAAGCCTTAATTAGCATAGTCCAGGAAATTTCCAATTGCTACACCGGCTTACCCCACCAACGGGATGCTTTACTAGAAATGGTACGTATTTGGCAGAAACTGGATACTCGTGAAAGTGCGATCGCTTTTTTGGTACCTACGGAGCAATTGGGAGTAGTCAGTGAGGATGAATCCCAGCTAGATGTTCCTCTCAAACAATTTGTGCGGCAAATTGCTGGTAGTTATGTCAGCTACCCCTATCAACGAGAAGCGCTGATTCGCATGACTCAGTTGTGGCGTCAACTTAGTTCCCGCGAAGTAGCTATCTCCTCCTTAGAAACTAATACTTCTCCAGAGGAGAAGCTCAGTATTATTGATCCAGCTTTGATCGCTTTTGTACAATGCCTTTCCTCCTCTTATCAGGGGCAAGGTAGCCAACGTAACGCCCTCACCGAGGCTTTTCGACTTTGGCATCAGCTCGATTCCCGTGCCGCTGTTTTGGAGAAATTAGGCATTGATCCTGAACAGGTAAAAGCAAAAACTACTGATCACAAAGAGCTGCTGAACCTGGCAACTCAGCTAGATCGAGAACTACTCAAATTTGCCCAACGTATACCCATTGATTATCAAGAAATTGACCAACAGCGGCAAGCTTTAATTCGCCTGGTGCAACTTTGGCGCAGTTTACCCAACAAAAACCAGACAATTTCCACTTTACTGGAAGACCAGCAACGCCTAGATACTCCTCCCCAGCCTGGAACTATAATTGTCCCCCGACGTCCTGAGAGCTGGACAACTAGTAATATTCAGCTATTTGCTCCCATCATTCCTGAAGGTAATTTTACCTGGGCTCAAGCAACCCAGGGAGGAACTCTGATGCCGCCCAACCAGGCAACAGTTGATGCCATTGTCCGTATTGCCAAACTAGCTCAAAAGGCACGCGATCGCCTAGGAAGAGCATTTATCGTTACCAGCTGGTATCGCTCACCGGAGCTCAATCAAGCTGTAGGTGGAGTGCCTCACAGCCGCCATATTATTGGAGATGCGATCGAGTTTGTCTGTGAAAATCTAACTGCTAATCAAATTTACTGGAGCCTCGACCCTTGGTGGCCCGGTGGCTTAGGTCGCTACAAAGAATTCCCTTACCTTAGTTACATTGATGCACGAGGCTATCGAGTACGGTGGTTAAAGTAACTTATCTAACAACTATGAGCCCAGCCTTAGTATTTTGTCAATAATTTACCTCACCTGAGGAAAAGGGAAAGGAAATCTTTAATGGGAATAGAAGTTGAGTGATATCAGGAGAGTAACTATGCCTGCTTCTAACATATTTGTCCAGTCTACATTAGCTCAAACATCACAGCAGCCTCAATCATCACCTTCACCTGCAACAACTGAGCCACCGCTTCAGTTTTCTGGTCAAATCTGGATGTTTGTGTCCATTGCACTACTATTGCTGAGCATTGGTTTAGTTGTCTATGGCAAGCTCGAACTCAACAAGAGTGAGAAGAAGCTCCGAATTGAGCAGTACAAAGCTAAGGATCTCAAAAAAAAGCTCAAGTTAGCTATTAATACAATCAGGAAAATGGAGGCAAATCCGGATTTGGTTGACTCACGGGAATTCAACCTAGATTATCTAAGAATGCGCATGTCGGACGAGCAGTTTCATTTTGCCATTGTTAACCAAGTTAAAATTCGGGTCAAACAGTTAATTACTGTAGCACTTCGACCTACTCAGGCAACTAAAACTTCTGTGGGTATTGCTAGTGCCAGTGGACGTCAAGTAGATGAAATCTTTGATGTCATGCAAGAGACGGAACACCGTGGTAAGCGTATTAAGCGAGTGCTTTTCCGCATTCAAGTTAAATTGATGAAATTACCTACTCAGGCAACCTCAATGACGATTAATCAGATTATTGACTGTATTGAAAAGTATCTCAGCTCTGATGACGATAACTGGCACCCGACTATTCAAGGTCATATTGTCACTATCGACTGGGATCAAAAAGCCAAGCCAACCCCTTTACTGGTGCTACAGCAATCTAACGAAAATGTTAATGTTACTTTTAGAACTAAGCGAACGAATGCTTCTAAGTAACTTATCATCAACTCTATTAAATCATCAGGGTGCTATCATACATAGAGTTTTTATTTGGAGTCTCAACAGATTTATTCAGAAAAAGGCAACAGGGACAACAGATAGGGCATTTTTCCAAATTATAGGAACATAAACCTGGCTCCAGAGACTTATTAATTATCTCACTATTTCAATGTTCACTCTTCCTCGGTAACTCAGATTTCTCCGTCAATGGAAAATTGGCAAATGACTACCTACTTAATAGTCCCATGAATCAGCCTGACTTCTTCAAAAATTTACCAGCTCCAGTACGAATATTATTTCGTCCGATGCTGCTGATTTCTCTAGGATTACACGCTGTAGTGTTAATGCTTCCCACCTCGTTTGACTGGAAAAAACTTGAGCCTCCCGAAAAAGAGGAAGCAATCAAAATTACTAAATTACCCCCTAATGTCAACCCATCTCCGGAGGCTTCCCCTCAATCTTCTCCACAACCTAGTACTCAAGGGATTTTACAGAGGAGTCAGCCAACTCCTACCCAAACTATTAGCAATATCCCACAGCCAATTTTTCCCTCGACATATCAACAGCAGAGATATCAAAAACAACCAGATAAAAAACAAACCTATTCTCTAGAGCAAAAAAAGCTCATTAAAGAAGCTAATCAACCTCAACCAACTTCTAATCAACAGGAATCTGAATTACTCGAAAAGCAGATACAAAATCAGTCAACAAATAACCAAACTCAAAATTCCGATATCCCAGAGCCATCTAAGGAATTTTTTGCCAAATTTCCTCGTTACCCAGATGCTACACCAGGTTCTGGTAGTGTATTACGTCCAGAATTTGATGACGATAATGTAGCTTATATATTTCATACAGAAGATGACTTGCCAACTGTAGCTGAAAAATTCGAGAGTGAACTGCTACCGAACAACGACTTTGCTTCTCCCGAAGCAATTACTGATACTGATGACTTTAAGGTATATAAAGTATCTACGAGTGCAGGAGATGAAACTAAATATTTACATTTGATAGCCAAAGAGGGAAAAATAGCGATTTATCTTGAGTCAGAAGCATACAGTTTAAATGATTTAATGGAGCTTAAAATAGAAGACGACACTGATTATAAGATATTCATGTCCTCCTTATCTTTTGCAATTGAGTTTATTAAAATCACACACAATCTGGAAAATTTTGATTCAGAAACTGAACTTAATTTACTTAATGAACAAGAGGTATTTAATGAAGATAAATTTGATTTCCAAATTGCAAGGAAAACTAAATCATCTCATCCTGTAGAGCCATTTGCTCTAGCTGATAGCTTGAACAAGCAACTACAGCAGAGTAACTCAGACCTTGAAGCTGAGCAAAAATTTGAAAAGTTATCCAAAGAGGGTAAATACGGAGAAGAAAATCTTCTTTATTTAGTCAAAAATAGCAAATTTAAAAGTTATTTGACCCTTGCTCCTGCAAAGGATGCTCAAGGAGCACCAATAACAGTTATGATTTTGTCTCAGAAAGATCCTCGTACAAACTAATAAAGGTTTGAACTAAACTAACATACCATTATATCAAGTCTGATTAATACTAAATCCGCATTCAATATCCAATCTAAAATCTTTAGTCACTAATTTGGATCAATCTTACAAATATTTTCAGGTTGGAGAGGGCAGATACGATTGACGATAGGATTTGCTCGGAGCCAGACTTCAGTCAGTTTCAATAGTCCTGGGATCTGTTGCCCAAATAACCACAAAGGTTTGACTGCTACCAAGCCCAACACCCACCAGGCTCATATAGAATTCTACGCCTTGATCATTATATGCTTTATAGAATTCTTCATCGCCGTATCCTTCAAATATTTGATCAATTTCAAAACCAAGTTGACCTTGTAATACAGGTTCAACGTAATCGACATATGATAATCCTGGGTTAGTTTGAGTAATTCCCAATGAACCGATAGCTCCGTCCTTTAGCTGATCTTCAGTTTGAAAGAAATAGTCACGCTGATCTATTTCTGAGTAGGGCAAGGCATCAAAAAAATCTTCAATTGTAGCAGAACTATTTACCCTCTCATCTCCTGCTAACTTTGCTCTGACTCTGGTACGCAACTCTGTCATAAGAGCACTACCTGACTCTTGTGCCGTAGCAACAGGATCAGCATCTTCTGGTTCTCCCGCCTCTGGCTCAGGTGGCTCAGGTTCTTCTGGTTGTTTTTCTTCCTCTAGTGGCTCAGGTTCTTCTGGTTGCTTCTCTTCCTCTAGTGGCTCAGGTTCTTCTAGTTGTTTCTCTTCCTCTGGTAGCTCAGGTTCTTCTAGTGGCTTCGGTTTTGACTTCTCTATAGGTGGAGGAGGTGGTGGTGGTGCACTTTTTGGTGGAGGAGGCGGTGCCACTTTTTTTGGAGACGGTGGTGGCGGAGTTGGTGACACCTGTTTCGGAGATGGTTTAGGAGTCGCTTTAGGATAGGGTTTGGGAGAAGCCTGAGGTGGAGGAGCTACTAAACTGGTAATATTAACAGTCTCTTCCTCCGGAGAGGGTTCCGGTTCCAGCTGTGGTTGCGATGATAGTGGTGTAAATAGGAATATAGTATGAAGACCTAAAGAGATCACTAGCATCGGTCGAAAAAATCGCTGTAATCCAGGAGACAGGCTTGTGGAGTGTAAAGAGGACTGTTTCATACCAAATCCGGTGAGAGTTGTATAGGTTCTTAGCGAGGGTAGGCAACAGGAAATAGGCAATCCCCCCTGTGTCTCCCCAAGGGGCTGCTGCGTATATACAAGTACCGTTAATACTTTTTATCCCCCCTAGCCCCCCTTAATAAGGGGGATTTAGGGGGATGAGGATCTTGCAGCACTTCGGCTCTTCCTCTGCTCCCCTGCTTACTTCTAGGGATACAGAGAATATCAAAGATTATGCTGTTACCCGCTTATAATCCGTCTCTGAGAGAAACTCTACCAGTTTCACCCTTCTCGAAACGTCCCAATACGTTGTCATAGTCCTCATCTGGTAGAGGAACATAGCCAACTTCTGCTACTAATTCGGGGGCGTTATCTATGTAAAATTCAACAAACTGTTTCAACTCTGGTACTTTCTCGGCAGCCTCAGCGTTGACATAGATGTAAATTGGTCGAGATAGGGGACTATAAGAACCATTATTTACTGTATCCGCAGAAGGTAATACTGGACCATCACCTCCATCAATTGCTACAGCTTTGAGTCGGCTCTTATTAGCTTCGTAATAGGCATAGCCAAAATAGCCTATAGCCCCTTTATCTTCAGCAACTCCCTGCACCAGAACATTGTCGTCTTCACTAGCAGTATAATCTGATCGACTACTTCCTTCCTTACCAATGATTACTTCATTGAAGTAGTCGAATGTTCCTGAATCTGAACCAGGACCATAGAGCTTCAAGCGTCTATCTGGCCAATTACTTTTTACTTGATTCCATTTCTTAATTTTACGTGTTGCAGAAGAGTCCCACATTTTCTTGAGGTCGTCAACTTTCATGCTGTTTGCCCAGTCATTGTCTTTGTTTACAACAACAGTAAGAGCATCGTAAGCCACTGGCAATTCGATATACTTAATATTATTGCCTGCGCACTTCTCTTGCTCAGATTTTTTAATTGGGCGAGAGGCATCGGAAATATGTGTCTCTCCAGCACAGAACTTTTTGAAGCCACCGCCGGTTCCAGAAATACCAACAGTCACACGAGTTTGACCTCTTGTTTCCTTCTGGAATTCTTCTGCAACTGCTTCAGTAATCGGGTAAACGGTACTAGAACCGTCAATTTTGATAACAGTTCTATTTTGAGACTTAACTACAGGTACTGCCAAAGTAATAGTAGCAGCTACTGTAGCGATCGCAGTCATTAATCTAAAGCGATTTAGCTTTAATTGCATTTCCTTAATTACCATAACTCTTCAGTTTGTCAAGCCGCATTTTTCCCGAATTAGTAACCTTGACTGTTGTCAAACGGTTACCAAACTAGAAAATATACTTGCTTCTTGCCCTAGCCAAAAAATTAGCCATGTAACATTATTTCAGTAACAAATCAGCTGTCAACTCAGTTACAGTTAATAAAAAGTAAAGAGAAATTAAAGGACTTTTGTATTAATCTTTTGTTAAATTAAAATTAATCAATAATTAAATTATAAATAACCTATATTTAATCTAGCTTTAATCAAAGCTTATGAATTCTAAATTCTAAATTCCTACTCGCTTTCAATTCCCAGAGAAACGCGATCGCTTCCTACTGCTTTCATTTCTCCTAACAACTGTACAACTTTTTCATAAGGAGCTTTGGGATCTGCGACAAGCTGTACTGTTCCTTTTTCATTTTGCTTTAGGTAAGCTTGCATTTGACTAACTAGTTGCTCTAGAGTTAGAGTTTGCTCCCCTAGTAAAATCTGTCCTTCAGGGTTTAACTGTACAACTAAGGAATCTGGCTGCTCTTCTTGAGTTTCGCTTTCTCCTTCACTACTTGGCAATTGGATATCTACCCCTTGCTCGTTGGTTAAGGTTGTAGTGAGCATGACAAAAAATGCCAATACTGACATCATCACATTCAGCATCGGGATAAGGTCAATTGCTGGCATTGCTGGTCCGGTTCGCTGATTTTTAAATCGCATTAGTTATTAGTTGTTGGTTATTAGTTATTGGTTGTTGGTTATTAGTCAACAACTAACTTCTCGTAATTGATAAAGAAACGCGATTACCTCCCAGTTTACCCATTTCTTTCAAGACTTTGACAACTTCTTGGTAAGGCAATTCCTTGTCTGCTTTCAAGACTACAGCTCCTTGAGGATTCTCTGCCAAAAAGGAACTCATTTCCTTAGCTAACTTGGCACTATTAATTGTTTCACCTTTGAGCAACAGCTTACCTTCTTTGTCCAATCCAACAATCAGCTGCTCTGGTGTCTTTTGTTCAGTCGCACCAGAGCCAGCACCAGGTAGCTTGATGTTAGCTAAATTCTGGCTGGTTAAGCTCATGGAAGTAATGATAAAAAATGTCAAAACTGACATCAGTACATCCATCAGTGGTATGAGATTGACTTCCGGTACTGAAGAGGCTTGTTGTTTTTTAAAGCGCATGGGTTATATCCAAATATAAAAAAGAATGGGACAAATAGTCTGATTTTAAGTAATAAGTAATGAGTAATAAATAATGAGTAATAATTAATAATTAATAAATAATAATTAATAATTAATAATTAATAAATATTTGGGTAATTTCCACCAAACGTTCGATGTGGGTATTTTTACCCAATTCCCAATTCCCAATTCCCAATTCCCAATTCCCTGCATCGTCAGACGCTCATTACTCAAAAAAGCTCCTCCATCTTTTTTACCTCACCCTTCAATAGGTGTGATATCACGCTCTTCAGCACTAGGCAAAGACTGATAACCATTGTTTTGCTCTAAAGAGGGTTCGTACCAAAATTCACGATAAATCAGTTCTAGCTCACTCCCTACCTCTGTAAAGTAGTCCATCTGTTGTGACTGCAAAGTTACCAGCGTTCGGAAGATAAGTAAAGCAATAATTGCTACTAGCATACCGGCAGCAGTTGTTAGGAGTGCTTCTCCGATACCAGCCGCTGCTCGTGAAGCCTCAGCTGTTGAACCTCCCCCACCGATATTGAGATTGTTGAAAGTACCAATTAGACCTGTTACCGTACCTAATAAACCTAACAAAGGAGCAACTGCAATGATCGTCTCAAGCATTTTGTCTCCTTTACGCATCTGAATAAACTCCTTATCCCCCGCAGCTTCCATCGCTAGACGGAAGGTTTCGGGAGTAGGTTGCCTTAACCTTAGAGGAGCCAACAGAAAACGACCAATTGGTAAAAATTGAGCATAATCGGCGATTTTGGCAGCTTCCCTCAAGTCATAACGTGCTGCTTCTAGTACATCATGAACGATGCGGTCTTCTTTAGTCAAAAGCCGGAACCAAAACCAGGCTCTTTCTAAAGCACAAGAGATGGCTATTACTGATAACCCTAAAAGGGGCCACATGACAGGACCACCTTTGAGGAATAAATCATATACTCGTGTCATATGGGTAATTAGTGCGATCGCTACTAAAAGCAGTTTTAGGGGTTTTCCAGGTTAGCATAGCGAAATAGCTTGTATCTTGGATTAACTAGAAGTAAGTATTTGGATAAGCTAGGGTTAAGGTAGCTGAGTATAGACGCGGGGACGCGGGGACACCAGACATTTTCATCTTTCGTTGTGAACGCAAGTTCATGGGAGTCTGACTTCTGACTCCTGACTTCTATTTTCAGATTAGATTTGCTCAGACCCTTTTCCTCCATACAGCTAGTGTAAGGTTAACCATAAGTCAAGGCAAGATATAATTTTTCCAGTCTTATCTACTGCATTTATTTTTTTAGCAACTCAATATGACAGAGCAACAGAAAGCGACAACGAAGTTTAGAATTCTCAGCTTGGATGGTGGTGGTATGCGTGGAGTAGCATCCGCTAAAATCTTAGAAGAAGTAGAAAAAATAATACAAGAAGAGTGTTCTATTACAAAATTAAATGAATATTTCGATTTGATAGTTGGAACATCCACTGGTTCAATTCTAGCTGCAGGTATAGCTGGTAATAGGACAGCTAAGGAATTACTTGATCTCTACAAAGAAAATGGAAAAAATATTTTTCTACCGAGTGTACGCAAGTTAAGAAAAGCCAAATTTAAGCTTACTAAATCCAACTCTAATTCTTCAGAGATTAAATTTTCTAATTCTTCTTTTTTGGGTCTGCAAAATATAGTAATTTCTCTATTAAAAAGCTTCCAAACAAAAAAATATCCTATAGGAGTACAAGGCGATAAATTTTCGGCCGATTTTTGGGAAAATTTATTATTTGGAATTCCTTTGTACCCACATAAATCTGGAAGCAAGGGTTTAGCAAAAGTATTGCAAAAAAAACTGTTTACACATGAACAAGGTAAAAATAAACAAGTTAATAAATTAACAATGTGTGATATTAAAAAGTTGAACAAGGCAGACTTGTTAATCCCTGCTTATGATGTTTACTCACGAAATACAACCTGGTTTGCTAATGACGACGAAACAGAATGGTACTACAAGAGTATTAAATTATGGGAAATATGTACCGCTTCATCTTCAGCACCCCTTCTTTTTCCTCCTTATAAAATGAGATACACAAAAAATGAAATAAGACTATTCCAATTTTGCATTTTAGCTTTTTTAAGAGGGGCTCAAACTTTTGCAATCTGCTTACTTTCGGTAATGCTTTGGCTAAACTGGGATGCCTCGAATAAAGGTAAGCAATATCTGCCACACATTGATGGTGGAGTATCGCTTGCCGACCCTGAATTGGCTGGAATAGCCTATGCTGTATCTAGGAAAGATAGCGATGATCTCAAAATAGAAGAAATTGCTATCCTTTGTATTGGAACTGGTCGTTCAACTCGCCCTTATAAACATAAAGAGATGAAAAAATGGAAAATTCAAGATTTTGTACAAAATATACTAACTATTTTTTTATATCCTTCTACAGAAAATTCAGGTTATATTTCTCATAGGATGTTTTTAGGCATGGATAAGAAAAAACGCCTGCGTTTAGATTTTGAGTTAAATAAGCAGTTAAAAGGAGAGCCAAAGGAGGGTGTACTTCGGCAAAGGTTAAGTAAAAAATACTCTTATAACGAATATATTTGGGAAGATTTGAAAAGTCAGCCAGATATTGAAAAAAAAATAGATAAGCTTTATGATGAACTAAAACAGGAAAAAAAAGCAAAATACCTTAAAAAAATAAATGAAAAAAATTATAATCAAAAAATAACTGAGCTTGAGAAAAATAAAAAATTTAATAAAAAATTATTAAAAATCAAAAAAGAAGCAAAAGTCAGCGAAGAAATTGACGATTACAAAATTAGTAAGGAACTAGAGTATGCAGCGAAATGCTATTTAAAATATGGGAAAATCAAAGTAGACAATAAAGATACTCCAGTTACATCTGTAATTAGAGACTTTATCAAATCAAACGCAGGAAGCTTGAGTTAAAATTCATTACTCTTGAGAAAGAAGGCAATAGGGAGCAGGGAGTAGGGAGTAGAACCCACCCCTACCTAGCGATCGCTACTGTATGCACTGTCCCTTGCTGCTTTATGTGTAAAGCACTACAGGAGTGTAAAAATGTCACGTATTTAACCTTTAACTGTAACCTGGCGATGGTATCCTTAATAGTTTGACCATGTTGCCTTTTAAACTCACTGGCTACTCTACCTATATCAATATAGCTTCCTGGAGATGGAGCTGTTAAAGATTGGACAATCTTAACAATTGACTGTTCTAAATCTGCTTTGGAGTTAATCTTATCTAAAGCTATATCTTGAACTTTTACTTGAGTCGGATGAGCTGAGTTATTGGCGGCTGCCTCAGCTGAAGGAAATTGATTAAAAACGGTTATATAGATTTCCGATTGCTCTACAGGTTGATGAGTTACAAATTCAGCTGGGTACTCAAGAAAAATATCCCTGGCTCTTTTTCCTGGGAAATGACTAGTCACGACTTGAGTAATCGCTAAATTATATTTGTTTTTGTATAGCTGAGAGAGTTTGGAGAGCTTGAGCCAGTGATTCTGGTGATTTTGCTCGTTAGTAATGATCTCTTGTAGTTGAGTGATAAACTCTTCTAGAGAGGGAATTTCTACTTGAGGTATGAGGGAATGGGTTTGGGAATCACCATTATTGTTATTTAATACCCTGAGCTCATCCCCTTGCTTACAAACGGAATACACCGTTAATCCATGAGTTTGAAGCGTATTGCACAGATGAGTTAATACTTTGTCAGAAGAACAGACGAAAACCTCTCTAGCAGTAGGATAATGGACAAAAATTGAGGAACCAACGGTTGCCATTTTGACATCAGCACTATCTTTACCAGCAGGTACATGAATGAGTTCATACCCTCGTCTATGGAATTCAATATCCTGTTTACCCATAGTACGCCAGTTGGCAAAGGCAATTTTTATTTGTAGGGGATAGTTACAAACTCCTACGAGGAATTTTTCCGTCTTGGCATCAAGTTGTAAGTTTTCTGCATCTAGTAACAAGATAGTGATTCCTTCATCTTGCTTCCTAGTGAAGTCAACTTCTTGAGCTTCTCTAGGTACTATTGGTAATGGTGGTTGAAGATTCTTATCATTACCTGCGATAACCTTCTGCCTGCTTTTAAGACTGGTGGCAGAATTATTGTCTCCCCCCAACTCCTCAATTGAGGCACGAATTGTTTCCATTAAGTTAGTGAAACTTGGTGACTGGAAATAGTCGGGAGTTAACAGAACTTGCAGAAAATTTTGTACACTGCTCAACAGTGCTTGTTGGTTTTTCCTCTGACTGAGTCCTTGTTTGAGTTTCCCTAAAAAAATAGCCTGATGATGGGGAGCCTGCCAAAGAACATTTCTGTACTTTTCTTTGAGTAACTCACGCTGCTGCTCCTGGATTTCCAGGATGGCTTGGTAGATATGGAGGCAGACAGTATCAATAACTGTAGAATTATTTGTCTGCGTCACACTGTCGTTATCTGGCATAGTGATAATGGTGGCTCTTGAAGTAAATTTACTCCTGAGGTGGAAGGTAGTGTTCTTTTTATAAGAATTTCCTTTTTCGTGAGGGTAAGGCAGAGGGCTCCAAGGCAGAGGGCAGAAGGGAAAGAGGGCTTAAGCGAAACCGGGTTTTGAAATGCGGATTTGGTATCAAACCCGCTCTACACCTCTACCAAAAGTCAAGTCAATCACAGCTATGGCACAAATCCTACGCCACTACAATGCGATCGCTTATTGGTCATTAACATTAATAATAAGGATATATTAGTTTAGCATTCTCGATTGGCTTCGGAATCCGCCCAGAGTTTAAACTCTGGGCTAATAGCTCAAGCTCCACTCAAACTGTTGAAAGCCCCCCGACGGGCGCGGCAGCACCTGCGATGAAGGGAAGAAACAATGTCCAATCCTATTGCCTATTGCCTGTTGCCTATTGCCTTCACCTACGATCGCACTTGTCGTTGTAAAATCAAATGATTACGTTCAGTTAACCTAGCTTCCCAGTCAGGTTCAACAACAATTGTACTAATTTTTTCAACGATGATAGCAGGGCCACTAATCTTATCTTCCGGTTGTAAATCTTCCCGTTGATAAACAGGGGTATCCTGCCATTGTTCAGCAGCAAACATCTGTACTATCTCCACAGGTATGGGAGCTTCATTGAGAGGAAGAGTACGAGTCATTAACGGTTCTTCGGGAGTATCCATCTTTTGAATAACTTCTACTGAAACAGACTCCACGATTAAGCCTTTTTCCCTCTGAATAAAACCGTAGCGGGATTTATGTTCTGTCTCAAATTCTTGTTGCATTTGAACTACATCTGAGGCAAAGTCAACAGTTAGGGTAGAGTTAGTTCCTTCATATTTTAAATTCACTTTGCCGACAATTTCTTCCTCTTCAGCCTTCCCCCCTTGGGGGGACACAGGGGGGGTTTGACTTCCCCCCTTGGGGAGACACAGGGGGGGTTTGACTTCTGCTTTTATTTGCTCACTTCTAGCTTGGGTTTCTAAACCCTCCATCAACTGCACCAATTGAGGAATTAATTCTGGGGTGAGGGGTTGCTCTACTGCTCCTTCCCTAATCGCTCGGATATCAGCTAATCCCATACCATAGGCAGAGAGCACACCAGCATAGGGGTGAAGCAAGATGGTTTGCATCCCCAAAGTATCAGCAATTAAACAGGCAACTTGTCCTCCTGCACCACCAAAACAGCAAAGAACATATTGAGTGACATCATACCCCCGTTGTAAACTAATCTTTTTAATGGCATTGGCCATATTCTCTACTGCGATCGCAATAAATCCAGCTGCTACTTGTTCAGGTGTACGAGTATCTCCTGTAGCTGTGGTAATCTCTTGAGTTAATTGGGTAAACTTTTGTACGACAATATCTCTATCTAAAGGCAAATTACCATCAATACCAAAGACAGAAGGAAAGTATTGCGGATGAATTTTTCCCAACATTACATTAGCATCCGTAACTGCTAAAGGACCACCACGTCGGTAACAACTAGGTCCAGGATTGGAGCCAGCGGATTCAGGACCAACCCGATAGCTAGAACCATCAAAAAAGAGCATGGAACCACCACCAGCAGCTATAGTATTAATTGCTAATACAGGAACTCGCATCCGCGCTCCAGCAATTTCTGAATCGAGTTTGCGTTCGTACTCTCCTTTAAAATGGGCAACATCTGTACTTGTACCCCCCATATCAAAGGTAATTACTAACTCAAAACCTGCTCTTTTACTAGTTTGTACTGCACCAACAATACCACCAGCAGGACCACTCAAAATACTATCTTTGCCTTGAAATTGTTCGGCTGCTACTAACCCCCCATCAGACTTCATAAACATGAGCCTGATTCCAGGTAACTGACTGGCTACTTGGTTAACATAGCGCCGCAAAATGGGAGTTAAATAAGCATCAACGACGGTTGTATCCCCTCGACTCACCAATTTCATTAAAGGACTGACTTGATGGGAAACGGAGATTTGGCTAAATCCGATTTGTTGAGCAATTTTAGCTGCTTGTTGTTCGTGGTAAGGATAGCGATAACTGTGCATAAAAACGATGGCACAACTGCGAATTCCTGTGTTATAAGCAGCTTGTAAGTCGTTTTTGACTTGTTCGATATTGATGGGCACTAACTCATTACCTTGAGCATCATACCGTTCCTCGGCTTCAATTACCTGTTCGTAAAGCAAAGTTGGTAAAATGATTTGACGGGCAAAGATATCCGGACGATTTTGGTAACCAATTCTCAGAGCATCTTTAAACCCTTTAGTAATTAGCAGAACAACGCGATCGCCTTTTCTTTCTAACAGAGCATTCGTTGCTACAGTTGTCCCCATTTTGACTACTGCTATACTTTCAGTGGGTATAGGCTCGTCATCTGCAAGAGTTAGGATATCTCGAATCCCTTGAATCGCAGCATCTTGATACTGTTCAGGATTTTCTGACAGCAATTTATAGACGATAACCCATTGTTGGTTAGGTAGGGGAACAATTAAAAAACGCTCGGGATGTTGGCATAGCCTGTCGATGATTGCTTGATTGTTCGTAACAGCGACAATATCGGTGAAGGTACCACCCCTATCAGCAAAAACTTTTAACATTGTTCCCTCCTCCTTACCTCAATATTGCTTGGATAAGCTTAGACGCATTCACCTTGCATGTTTTGGAGACAGGCAAGATGCCTGTTTCACAAGAAGCTGATGATTGAGTTTGGATGCTCCCTTATTACTTCCAATAAGGAGAGAGTAAAGTATCCCAATTATCAACCTTACGTTCATACTCAGATTCGCAGATTTCGGCTCTCTCTTCGGGTAAATCACCATCTTCCACTAAAAAAGCAAATTCTTGAGGATTACTACCATAAACTAAACAAAGAGTATTGTAAAACCTTTGCTTACTGAGGGAATGGTCATCCCAATAGGGTAGTTCTTCAAATTCAGCTTCCTCTTCTGCATCCACATCAAACTGAAAGGCTCCTGCTAAAGCAGAATCTTCTCCTAATTCTCCTTGCTCCTCCAGTAAGATGATTGCTGCTAATTCATCTACTGCATCTTCTTCGCTACCTGTAATCGGCAACTCTAACTGATCGACTAAAGCATGTCCTAACTCATGATAAAATGTAAATAAAGCTGCGTCGATTACTTCAGTTACATATTCTTCATCCGATTCAGCATCATCAGCAAATATTTCTTTATACATTTGAATTAGTTCATAACACATGGAAATCTCCACAGTTTCCGGGTCATAAAAGGCATTTTCTTCATCACATTCTTCAAACTTAACAAGAATATCCCTCGGCAAAGCGATAGTTTCGTTGATATCTGCTGCTAGGGAATCAAATTCTTGTGTTTCTTGAAAAATCTCATATATTTCTTCATGATTTGGGTCTTGGGGAGGGGAATAGATAATCTGAACATCTCCCTGGTCATCTATATCGGCTGCGAAAGATACTTCATTACTATCATTAAAATCAGAACAACTGATTAACCAAGGATTACAAATCAGCAAACTGGAAACACTTAGATAGACAGTCTTCAAATAAGTTGGTACATTGCTCATAGTATTTTCTGTTATTTGTTATTTGTTATTTGTTGTTTATTGCACCATGCTCTGCAAACGCTCAGGTGCGTTAGCGCCGATAGCACCTCAGCTATCTGGGAGGATCTTATTCTTCCAGAAGCCATGCTGAGGCTACTGCTCAGGATGAGGTAATTCCGTGACAGTACGTTAAGCCCTATAAGTATAAGGATAATCGCCGACTTTTGTTGAACCGTCACAATTTTTCTATAATTGAAGAGCCATAAAACCGGATGTAGGAGCAGATGCATCTCTATAATCAAGAAATAAACTTCTTGATTTTTCTGGATGTATAAAATGTCAGGTAATACCAGTCAGTCCAAGCAGTTAAAGCCAACTTTTCAGGTAACGATAACTGGATAGAATTCCAAATTTTACGCCGGAAGCAAATTACAGTTGCCCAACCGGGCTTACTAATAAAGAAGGGGTTTTCAATTAGTTGTATTTTGGCTATTTGAGCAACAGATTTTGAGGAAGACATACCTCCTGGGGCAGAAGACATAAGCGCTAGAGGAATTGTATAAAATTCACCATCTAAAGCTAACTGAGCTAGAAAAAAATGATCCCAGCTGACTATATTCGGCTGAATAGCCATTGCTTTACTGACAGCGTCCCGTTTAATAACTCCGTATATTAAGTCTCCAATTCCTGCTTGTTCCTTATATATCGAAGATATATATTTCTTATATCGCTCAGGAGCAGGCAATCCTACGGTAGTACATCCCTGATCAACTTTTATCACTTGACCTTGTACTGGATCTATTAATTGAGAAAAAGTATTAACTAGCAATAATTGAGATGATTGTTCTGCTCGATGAAATTCTTCCAGGCAAACTTCAATATATTCAGAAGAACGAACATCATCATCTGCTGCCCAAGTAAAAAAATCACCGTGAGATACATCAAAAACAAATTTAAAATTATAAAACATACCTATATTTTTTTCTTGGCGAAAATACTTGATTCGAGAATCACTCGCCATTAATTGTCTAACAATAGTTTCTGTTTCTGATTCTGGAGAACAGTTGTCTGAAACAATAATTTCTAGATTTTGGTATGATTGTTTAATCAAAGACTCTAACAAAATACGTAAATTCTTTGGTCGATTATAAGTTGGTACGCCGACACTAACTAAGGGTTGTTCTTTAACTGACATTTTATATATTGACCAGTTTCAACTAAGCAGGACTATACTATTTTCAATCGAACTTTTCGTAGGTATGGCTATGGCTATAATAATACCTCTACACAAAAATAAATACTTGCACAAGTGTATGTGCCACTCTATATACTGATCGAGAGGATTTTTTTAACTATCTGTAATAGTGGGCACAGACAAACAAATCTCTCTTATACTATAGATTGGGTCATCTGAATCTCTATTTTATAAGTTGCAGTTTAATTAATTGCGTTAACTAATCAATCAATGTTCTTATTTATTGATATCGTCTTATTCGCCATCTCAATAGTACTGCTCATCCCGATCGCGGTTCTTTTTCTTGAATGCACTGTTGCTTTGTTGCCTACTCCCTCGAAGACAGGAGCTACTGAAGTAACCCAGCCTAAGATTGCTGTTTTAGTGCCAGCTCACGACGAAGCCTCTGTAATTGGTACGACTCTGGAGACTTTATTACCTCAGTTAACGGCTCAAGACCGATTGGTGGTTATTGCTGATAATTGTAGTGATGAAACAGCAGCGATCGCCCGTAATTTTGGCGCGACGGTGATTGAACGTCAGGATATTGAGCGCCGAGGTAAGGGGTATGCCCTAGACTATGGCTTGAACTTCCTGGAGACAGAACCACCGGAAGTAGTCGTCTTAGTTGATGCTGATTGTATTGTTGAGGAGGGTACACTTAAGCGCATTGCCTCTGTTGCAGTTAGTCAAGGAAAACCTGTTCAAGCAACCTACCTGATGGAACAACCAGCCAAGCCAACTCCCAAAGACTCTGTTTCAGCTTTGGCATTTATGGTCAAGAATTTGGTTCGTCCCAGTGGCTTAGCTAAACTAGGACTGCCTGGACTATTAACAGGTACAGGTATGGCTTTCCCTTGGTCAGTAATTCGCCAAGCACCTCTCGCTAGTGGCAACATTGTCGAAGATATGCAATTAGGGCTAGATTTAGCGATCGCAGGACACCCTACCTTATTTTGCCCGGATACTAAAGTAATAGGTATTCTCCCTCAGCAAGAGGCAGCAGCCAAAGGGCAAAGAACCCGCTGGGAACACGGTCATTTGCAGACTTTGTTAACTCAAGTTCCTCGACTGATCAAAGCCTCTTTCGCTCAAAGACGCTTTGACTTGTTGGCACTCGCCCTAGATCTTTCTATACCACCTCTTTCACTGTTGGTTATGATTTGGGCAGCCGCCACTGCTGTAGCATTACTAGCAGGGATCTGGGGAGCAACATGGATACCATTAATCTTGTTAGCGATCGCTGGACTTCTGATATTAGTCTCAATTGTGGGAGCTTGGGCTAAGTTCGGGCGTGGTGAGATCTCAGCACTAACACTTTTGGCTGTACCTTTTTACATTCTCTGGAAGATTCCCCTCTATCTAGCTTTTCTGGTGCAGCGTCAGACTAAGTGGATTAGGACAGACAGAGATATAGTCGATGCTAGTTAAACAGAAGCCACCCGACGGGTGGCGCACCACCTGCTATGAATGGAAGAAACACTCCCTATTCCCTGTTCCCTTCTGCCTTGTTTCTTCAGAGAGCAATAAACTTCAGTTACCCGCAAAGACCTTTTTTTTCTTTGATAAGAGTAGTCAGTTGATCATGAGCATTATTTAATGTTTGCTGATCACAGTTAAACCAATAATTGAGACGATTAAGCGCTTTTTTCACTTCCTCAGTTAAATCAATATCTGAGCCGTCAGAACGAGTGAAAACCCTAGAAACCAAAGCTGACTTAGCTCCATGATAGGCGTACTGAGCATAAATTAGATCTGAGGGAATGGGTAATCTCTGATCCCCATAGCGACCAATTCCCCCAAAACCAAAAAGTTTACCAGAATCTCGTAGTTGTTGTGTCAACATTTTCATAAAATCTGACTGCAATAACTCAAAATGGCTAGAAATTTTAAGGGATAGATGCAGATCATTAAGTCCAATATGAATATCATGAACTCCCTCTAATTTCATAATTTCGGGTAATCTAACAGCAGATGCTGCTGTCTCCACTAAGAGTGAAACGTCTGCTCTGCCGTCGATCCACTCCACAAATTTAATCGCATCTTTAGCTGAGGTGAAATAAGGTAGCATTAAAGATTGAACACCATGATCAATCAAGAGATCGATTTCTTCTTTTAAATTAGGATGAATCGGATTAGTTCGTACAAAAAGTTGAGCGTTACTTAATTGTTCTTGAATTAAGTGTAAATCTGTAAGTTGATGATCAGATATCCAAGTTTTTAGATGTCCTTGTCTTTGACGTTTACCAAGATGTTCAAGGTCTAAACCTATGCGATCAATACCTGCCAAATCAGCTTGTTTAGCCAAGTTTGGATCGTTCGTAAAAAGTGTTAGCAGCATTGTTTTTATGGATACTTAGGGATTTAATAATCTACTACATGAAGCAGTGCTTCTTGTTTTAAATATCGTTGCACTTGAGCTTCTACAAATTGCTCAAACTTTGCCTGACGATCTGCACAAAAACTAGCAATTTTTGGTGTTCTAATAACATTGGAAAATTGGTGTAACTTAGATTTTTGTTCATCAGTTACTGTATCCCAAACATCAAGACCTGCTCCTGCTAATTTTCCTTGCTCTAAGTAATTAATTAAAGCACCGTGATCGATCAAACCTCCACGAGCCACGTTAATCACCATAGCTTGCCTAGGCAATCTCTCCAAAATATCAGCATTAATAATCTTTTCAGTCTCTCTAGTTAAGGGAGCGCATAAAAACAATAAATCTACCTCACTCAGATGATTTTTCCAATTACTAACATTTAATACTTGATGACATGAATCTACAGACAGTTTCATCCGATCAATCCCAATCACTTTTAGTCCTAGACTCGATAGTAGCTTAGCTAATTCTTGGCCAATTTTTCCTAGACCAAAGACCATAGCAACTTTGGGAATATTAGCGGGAATAAGCTGAGATTGAGAATTTTTGCTGTGGATATCAGACCTGTAACTTGGCAATCCACGCAATAAGGATAGAGCCATTGCTAGGGCGTGCCAAGCAATAACATCACTAAAAATTGGAGTTCTAGTCAACAAAGGTTTTTGCTTCCACAAATCCGGAACTAATAAATGATTAATCCCTGCGGCTGAAGACTGTATCCATTGCAAAGAATTGGCGTAAGGTAATACCTGCCAAAGATAGCGATGACCTAGAATAATTTCTGTTTCTGAAGCAGATTCTAGAGCTTGCTTCTCTGAGTTAGCTACTGTTACCTGAATATTTTTGCCTAGTCCTTTTAAGCGCTCAATATGTTCAGTGGTTGCTGCCTCTGTGCTGTACATGAGCAAAATATTGACAGAATTAGCCATTTTATGATTTCACCTTACTACCGAAATGATTTACACCTGCTTCCCTAAGGACTTGCTTAACAGCATTTTCCATAGTGAGTTCATTCATTACTAAGTCGTAAGCTGCATCAACAATTTTTTTTCGCTCTTCTTCATGTTTTAAATAATAAGCAATTTTCTCTGCTAATTGCTCAACGGGAACTTGAATCATGTGTTTTTCGGATTCAAATGGCATAGGGTCAACCATGATTTCTGAAACTAACAAAGCTTTGTTAGCTGCACCAAGAATTAAGCGATGTCCCGTATAATCTAGGGGATGTCTTAACAAATTAAGTAAAATTTTAGCTCGATTTAAAACTTCTGTCCGATGTTGACCAGTAAGATTTTTGGTGTACAGTTCTACCTGTATGTTGCGTTTCTCCAGCTCTTTAAGCAATGGTTTGATGATTTTAACTCGACGTGATCTAATTTTAGGAAAACTCCCTACCCAAACTACTGGGATATTCCTTTCTAGATTTAGATCAAAACCAAGCTCATTGCTAGGTCCCCACCCCATGGGCACATGAATTGAGTTAAACTTCAATTGAGAAAGTAATTCACTACGTCTTTTTGAAGTAGTCGCTACTAGTAGAGGAATGTTTTGTTGTTGCAGCCAAAATAATTCCGCAAGAATTCGATAGCGATGTCCAAGTTTATCAAACCAATTACTTTTTCCTAGGGTCTGATCTTCTATATATTGGTCGAAAAACATGCGTAGTTGACCAATAAACTTTGTTTGCTTCCAAACTTCAATTTCTGGTATATTTTCGTTTAACCACCAAATCAATCGAGGTAATTTAGTTGGCTCTGATTGCTTCAGCCATTTTAAGAGTGGCATCATACTTCCTATATGAGGTCCATAGGTTAGAATCAGATCAAACTGCTCTGGTCTTAAAGAATCAAAGGATTTTTTTTCCCTAAGTATTTCCACGACCTCAAGGGTTGGTATCTTGGCTAAAACTGTGCTAACTTCTGTCGCTTCCCAACCATATTCTTTCGCAAAAAGAAGCTTGGTGCTCATAAATAATTAACAGGGTAATAGTTTGAAGCTTCAACGTATTCTATTTATCAAGTCATAGAACGCTTACTGAGAAAGGGTTCTATAATTTAGCTGCACCCTGGAATAATTAGAACTTGCTGAATAAGTCATAATTCTCGAAGGATTGATACCAAATCCGGGTGAGCTACCCTCATTTTGTTGGGGATAGGGTAGATGGCTCTAAGGAAAAGAAGGCTTATGCGAAACCCGGAGTTTGAAAGGCGGATTTGGTATAAAACCCTGGTCTGGGATGGCTTCCACACTTATGCAGCAAGCCATAATTAGTTTTTGATTTACTCCTGACAGTGGATCTTAACTCTAAGAGACCATTAGTGACAAGTCAGGGAAAAGATTAATTTATTAATAGACAGATCAAATCCTTGTTAGTAAGGGCTTCAAGATGTTTGTCTTAGATGTTAGAAGTTGAAAAGCGGATTTGGTATGAGAGGGAAAAATAACAGAGAAAAGTCAGGGACAATCAGGCACGCTTCGCTCGCGCTTAGGTGAAAAGCGAGCAAGATTTTTGCGCTTACGCTCGCGCTACGCGAACGCACTACTCGCTTTGCATCATTTTAGGCGTGCCACGCCACTAGGCATCGGAGCTGTTTTTTCTTCAAGTTTTCTCCCTCAGAGGTTGTCATCTAGATGAGGAGAGAAGTTATAATCAAACAGAACAATTGGGATAAATGTAGGCAAGCCGTATCCGTTAGCTAGAGGAAACAGTCTTGTTATGCATAGGGAAAAGTATATAATCGCTTGGCTTGTAAAAAAGCGTAATTGCAACTGTGGGGTGCACCACCCAAAGGGGAAGTTTTCGCTCTACTGACGTCTGGTCAATCAATCCGGATGAGGGCGATGCTAGTTGGTATCTATCTAGTATATTCCTGCCAAGGTGTAAGATGACTCCGGATACTGAACAGAACAATCAAATCTTATCAGTTAGTAAACAGAGCAGAAAGTTGCAGCAAGTACCACTAGAAGAAGAAGTTGAATTCAATGCCCCATCGCAGAAAGGCTTGAATTTTCGTCCTATATTGAGGACTGTCCAGCGCAAAATCCTGCTAATTATTGGCATAACAACCCTAACCACTGTTGCTGGTGCCTTTTTGAGCTCCAAATCTCCGTCCACATATCAAGGTAGTTTTCAGATGTTAGTAGAGCCAGTAACATCTGAACAAAGACGAACTGACCCTAATGCGCTTATTACCGGTGATGTTAAAGATGCCAAGGGCTCGGAGCTAGATTACTCGACTATTTTTGAAATTTTAACTGGAGCCGGAACACTCACTGACATTGCAGAGGAAGTTAAAGCTGAGCATCCTAACTTTAACGCAGGTCAACTCAAAGCCGGATTAACTGTTGAGCGCGTAGCTTCAGCCCAGTTTAAGGGAGAAACGAAGCTTATCCAAATTAGTTATCAGGATTTAGATGGGGAACTAGTCCAGTCAGTCTTAGAAAAAACTAGAGATAAATATTTAAAGTACAGCCTTGAGGAACGCAAAAGTCGCATTGATCAAGGAGTGAAGTTTATTGATGATCAAATCCCCGACTTACAGAAGCGAGTAGATACCCTGCAATCACAGCTACAGAAACTGCAAAAGCAGTACAATCTGATTGATCCGGCAAGTCAGGGTGGAGAATTATTTACCAAAGTTCGTGAAGTTGAGACTGAACAATCAGCAACCCAAAGGGAGTTAGAGGAACTCAAGGCTCTTGAGAAAAACTTGGAAAATCAGCTAGATCTAACTCCAGAGGAAGCTATTGCTGCTTCAGCATTGAGTGAAAACCCTACTTATCAACAGTTAATTACAGAACTCCAAACAGTAGAAAGTGAGATTGCCACAGAATCTACCCAATTCCGAGCTAATAGTGAACAAATGGAAGCTTTGGAGGAAAAAAAGCGGAACTTTGAGAGCTTATTAAACGAAGAAAGACAAAAGATTCTTCAGGAAAACTCAGCAGGAGTGACTGGCAATCCTGGAGTAGAAACCTACCAAAATCCAACCCGTCTAACACTGATTACGCAATTGGTTGAGACTACTAACCAAATTAAGGTGTTAGAGGCTCGTGAGCAAGCGATCGCCAAAACCAAAAACGAAGTCGAGCGACAAGCAGAAGAATTCCCAGCAGTTGCCGGTCAGTACAATGGCATACAGCGACAGTTGGACGTTACAACCAAGACTCTTGATCAGCTGTTGACCCAACGAGAAACCCTGCGAGTTGAAGCCGCTCAAAATACTGTACCTTGGGAGCTTGTTGTTGAACCTCAGATCGCTCGTGGACCTGACGGTAAACCGGTAGCACAACCCGGTGACTCAAAGTTGCTGCTCCTAGGAGTAGTAGGGGGCTTATTTTTAGGTGTAGCGCTAGCCACACTCTACGAGAAATACCGCAATATCTTCTACAGCACTGAGGATATAGAAGAGACGATTAAATTACCTCTATTAGGTAAGATTCCTATTGAAAAAAGTCTTAAACGCTCCACGAATGCTGCTAAATTTGGTATAGCTATCAAAGGTACTCACAACAGTTATCCTGCTACTCCTCTATTTCTAGAAGCTTTTGAATCCCTTTACGCCAATATCCGTTTTCGCTTTTCTGATCAACCAGTTGGCTCTTTAGCAATTTGCTCAGCTGGCTCTGGAGATGGCAAATCTGTTATTGCCTTAAACCTAGCCCAAACAGCAGCAGCCATGGGACAGCAAGTCCTGTTGGTAGATGCTAATTTGCGTTCACCCGTTGGACTCCATACCCAATTGGGCTTGCCTAACTCAGAGGGACTAAGTGATCTCCTGGAAAACAAACTGACTTCTAGTGAGCTGCTCGAGCGATCGCCCCTAGCAGAGAATCTTTTTGTGTTGACTTCTGGTCAACCCCTAGTTGACTCTCCTAAAAGGCTGGCATCTTCTCTGATGCAACATCTCATGGAGAAATTTCAGGCAAGATTTGACTTGGTTATTTATGACACTCCTAATTTGACTGACTATACAGATGCCAGTTTCTTAGCTGCTAATACAGACGGAATCTTGATGGTAGCAGCAGTTCGCCAAACCAAGCAATCCTTGGTTGAGCAATCGTTGGAGCAATTAAATACTTTTGGTTTACCAATCCTCGGCGTAGTTGCTAATCGGGTTAAACCGTCATCCTTGACTGAACCACCCCAGCCCCCGGAAGAGTTTTCTAGTAGAGAGGAAGTTACGGAAGAATTTGTCCAAGCAATGCAGGAGCAAAGCTAACACTGCTAGCTAAATTGTCTTGCTTGCCCTGACTTCTATTATTTGGCAAATGTCAGGGAAAATTTATATGAGTGCCAATTGATTGAATAATGTACAATTTCTAACTAAGTTTAAGATGACAATTGCTTATCTAGTTAATCAATATCCCAAGGTTAGCCACAGCTTCATCCGGCGAGAGATTGCCGGACTTGAAGCTTGCGGTATAAAAGTTGCCCGGTTTGCCATCCGCTCTTGTAGCTCTGAGCTAGTTGACGGGGCAGACAAATTAGAACTGGAGAAGACTAGGATAGTTTTAGATGTAGGCATAGGAGGCTTGCTCTTTAGCTTACTTCGAGTTGCAATTACTAGACCCTTCCCTTTCCTGAGAGCTCTTTGGTTGACCCTGAAAATCGGCTTAGGTTCAGAGCGAGGGTTATTAAATCATTTAGCCTATTTGGCTGAAGCCTGTATTCTTCTGGGTTGGTTTTCCAAGTCGGAGATCACTCAGGTTCACGCCCACTTCGGAACAAATTCCACCACAGTGGCAATGTTGTGTCACGTTTTAGGTGGTCCCCCCTACAGCTTCACTGTTCATGGACCAGAAGAGTTTGATAAAACCAGACTGATCTCTTTGCCAGAAAAAATCAAGCGTGCAGCTTTTGTTGTGGCGGTGAGCTCTTTCGGCAAGAGCCAGTTGTATCGGTGGTGTGAGCACGAGCATTGGTCAAAAATCCATGTGGTTCACTGTGGTGTAGATGAGATGTTTTTGAGGAAACCTCCTACTGGAGTACCTAATGAGCCACAGTTAGTTTGTGTGGGGCGGTTAAGTGAACAGAAAGGACATTTGCTGTTAATTGAAGCAGCCAGAAGGTTAGCAGCAGAAGGCTGTCAATTTAAGCTGGTATTGGCGGGGGATGGAGAACTGCGAAGCCAGATTGAAACCATGATTGCACAGTTTGAGCTGCAAGAGTGCATTGAGATTACTGGCTGGGTTAGTAATACTGAAGTGCAAAAACAGATTCTGGCGTCCAGAGCGCTAGTACTACCTAGCTTTGCAGAAGGTTTGCCAGTGGTGATTATGGAAGCTTTAGCACTGGGACGTCCAGTAATCAGCACTTATATCGCGGGGATACCAGAATTAGTGGAACCGGGAACCTGTGGTTGGCTAGTTCCGTCCGGTTCCGTTGAAGCTTTAACAGCAGTGATGCGTAGCGTTTTGCAATTGCCAGTGGCACAGCTAGAACAAATGGGTAAAACTGGAGCAGAGCGTGTAGCTCAGCAACATGATGTTGCGACAGAAGCCAGCAAATTAGCCACGCTCTTTCGGTCTGGTTCTGAGCCGTCTAAGGCTGCAATCGTTACCAATACACCGATTGGGAATGGGAATTATGCCGGAGTTCAAACTACTAGGAGTAGTTGATGCCTAAATACTGCTCAAAACTCCATAGATCCTTTGTCTCCCCTCTCTCTCACAAATTATGTCATCACTGAAAAAGCAAGTCATCCGTGGCACCGCCTGGACTTTGATTGGCTATGGGGCATCTCAAGCTCTGCGACTAGTCAGTAACCTGATCCTAGCTCGGTTGCTAGCTCCAGAGTTCTTCGGACTCATGGCTTTAATCAATGTCTTTATCATCGGTCTCAATCTGTTTTCCGATGTTGGCATTGGTCCGAGCATCATCCAAAATAAGCGTGGGGATGACCCAGATTTTCTCAATACTGCTTGGACGATACAAGTCGTTCGTGGTGTGGCACTGTGGATTGGTTCTCTGGTAATTGCTTGGCCTGTTGCTAACATCTATGGCAATCAACAGCTCCTCTGGCTGATTCCCATTGTTGGTTTCAGTACCGTCATTGCTGGGTTTAACTCAACTTCAATCTTTACCCTCAACCGTCACTTGGCTCTGAGCAAGCTGACAATCTTTGAATTTGGTTCCCAAGCGATCGCCATCGTCTCAATGGTTAGTTGGGCATTTGTCAATCCCAGCATCTGGGCGCTGGTTGCTGGCAACATTGTGGGCACTTTCGCCAAAATGCTGTGGAGTCATCTGTTAGTTCCACAAGAGCGTAATCGCTTTGCCTGGGATAAAGAGGCAAGCAAAGAACTCTTTTCTTTCGGAAAGTGGATCTTTATCGCAACCGCTATGACATTTTTGGCAGTACAAGCTGACAAACTGATTCTCGGCAAACTGTTTACCCTGCAAACTTTAGGTGTTTATTCAATTGCTTTAACCTTTGCTGAACTGCCCAGGCAGGTGATGCAAAAAATTAGCCACAAAGTAATATTTCCTCTTATTTCCAAGCGGGCAAACCTTCCTCGTGAGGAACTGAGGACACAAATTTTAGCAAAACGCTGGTTTATTCTCGTTGCGATCGCAGTTCTGGTAACGCTTCTCGTCTGCTTCGGGGATTTACTTGTCCTGACATTATATGATGAGCGATATGCTGACGGAGCCTGGATGTTACCGATCATCGCTTTAGGTCTTTGGCCTCTGTTGCTGCCCCTAACTAATGAAAAAGCCCTGCTAGCTGTAGGGAAACCCCTGTATGCGGCTTGGGGTAATTTTTTCAAGTTTCTTTACATGATTATTCTGTTACCACTAAGTTTCCAATTCTTCCAAGAGTTGGGAGCTATAATTGTGATTGCCTTCAATGATCTTCCCCTCTATGGAGCAGTTAATTATGGTTTGTGGCGGGAGGGACTATCAGGTATAGGACAGGATATGAAAGCAACTTTGTTGTTGATTGGATTAATTACCTTTTTTATGGGTAGTCGATATCTCTTAGGTTTTGGAATTTCTATCGAGGGAATTTTATAACCAACGAATTAAGAATTAAGAATTAAGAATTAAGAATGGGGAATTGGTGAGCGTAAATATCTCTCTTGTTGCCCTTATTTACCTTCTGCCTTCTGCCCTCTGCCTTCTGCCTTGTTTCTTCAGAGTATAAAGTCAAGCCTATGAATCCTATAGCAATGCTTGCCCTACTAGGTTGGGTTCCAGCAGTTCTTTATATATTTACGCGATTTCCGGCCCAGCGGGCAGTTGTTATCAGCTTTATCGTGGCTTGGCTCTTCCTACCAATAGCGGATTTTGTGTTGCCCGCTATCCCAGACTTGACAAAAATGTCAGCAACCTGCTATGGCATTTTGTTAGCCACAATTATCTTCGATGTTGGGCGCATCACCTCATTTCAACCGGGTTGGCTTGACATACCAATGCTGATCTTTTGTTGGTCACCTTTTTTCTCATCGATAGATAATGGGCTGGGTTGGTACGATGGGTTTTCCCAATCCCTCGAACAAATTGTGTCTTGGGGAATCCCCTATTTTTTGGGTCGAATATATCTTAATAACCTAGCTGGACTGCGCCAGTTGGCAATTGGCATCTTTGTTGGTGGGTTGACTTATATTCCTTTTTGTCTAGTGGAACTCCGCATTAGTCCACAGCTACACCGGATCGTTTACGGCTCCCATGCTGTACCTGGTCAATTTGCTCAAACGATACGCTATGGGGGGTATAGACCAACTGTGTTTATGAAGCACGGTTTGGAAGTGGGAATGTGGATGATGGCAGCAGCACTGGTGGGAATTTGGTTGTGGAGAACTGGAGTGGTCAAAAAACTCTGGAACATTAAGATAAAGTGGTTGGTGATTGCTTTGGTGATCACAGTAGTGTTGGTGAAATCTACTGGAGCTTATTTTTTGTTGCCATTTGGGCTTTTCCTGTTGCTCTTTTGCCATCGATTCCGCACTGTTTTCCCAATTTTCTTACTAAGTATTCTGGCATGTCTGTACCTCTACCAAAGCGCCTTTACTGAAACCTACGTTACCGATCAAATTGTCGCGGGTATGAGGCAGGTAGCGGCTGAAGAACGTGTAGAGTCCCTGGAGTTTAGATTTAACAATGAAGAGTTGCTCTCAGATCATGCACGGAAAAAAATTGTTTTTGGCTGGGGTGGATGGGGGCGAGCTCAACTCTATGATGCAGATGGTGAGCCGACTTCAACCTCCGATAGTTTATGGATTGTTATCTTTGGTAATATGGGAGCTGTTGGGCTAATCAGTCTTTTTGGCTCACTGATAGTTCCGTTTACGAGCTTATTTTTGTCCCATTGTCCCCCTCGTTCCTGGACTAAGCGGGAAATAGCACCGGCTGCTGTGCTGGGAGTAATTGTATTTTTGTATATGGTGGACTGTCTGTTAAACGCTTTTGTTAACCCAGTTTTTGTCTTAACTAATGGGGCGATAACAGGGTATGTGTTGAAAGGGCCAGAACCTAAGAGGGTAAGAAAAGTTCGTAAAGTGGCATTGCAACGTTCTTTGCCAAGGCGCAGACAACATCAACTTAATTAGGGAGCATCCCAGATGCAAGCGTCATTGATCATTAGGACAAATGACAAATAACCAATGACTAATGACAAAGCGGCGGGCGACATTTCTTCCAACCTTTTTAAGGAGTGGCTTTCCCGTCGCTTTTTGTGAAGACTCCGTGAAATTATCGACATTTGGTAATATATCTGTATATATTGAAACAATAGTCAGTTTTTCAACAAGAGTAAGATCTGCATCCTATACAGACGGTAAATTAACGGATATTTGATCGGGGTTTACGAAAAGCATTGCCAAGAAACCGGGTTTTGTAGTTGCTGATGAGTTATTACTTAATAGGACTTACGCACTCAGGTGCGTTAGCAGCATAGCATCTGTGCCGTCTGCGAGAACGCTACCGCTCAGGGTAACGTAATTTGCTCAGGGGTAAGTCTTCTAACTTATTGGCTCTTGTTCATTAGTTGTCACTAAATGATAGCAAAATAACAAACAACAAAAACCAAAAACAAATAATGGTTTCACTACTCAAGAATCTGCTTTTATCTTTAGTAACACTCCTTTCCTTGGTGGGGACACTTGGCATCAAGCCCCTTCAGGCACAATCCGTTACCACTTCCTCTGATGGTACTAATACCACAGTCACCGTTGATGGCAATCAATACAATATCACTGGAGGAACTCTATCGGGAGATGGAGGGAATTTGTTCCACAGCTTCCAACAATTTGGTCTTAGCAACGGCGAGATTGCTAACTTCCTCTCCAGACCGGAAATTCGTAACGTTCTTGGTAGAGTGGTAGGTGGAGATGCCTCGGTTATAAATGGTCTGATTCAGTTAACAGGTGGTAATTCTAACCTGTTTTTACTCAATCCTGCTGGGATTGTTTTTGGTCAAGATGCCAGTCTCAACTTGCCAGCTAGTTTTACAACTACTACTGCCAATGGTATTGGTTTTGAGGGAGGCTGGTTTAATGGAGTCGGTACCAACGACTATCAGGCTTTGGTAGGTAACCCCAACAGTTTTGCTTTTACTACAAGCCAACCAGGCACGATTGTCAATGCGGGTAACCTGACAGTGGGTGAGGGGCAAAATTTAACTCTCCTAGGTGGCATGGTAATCAACACAGGAACCATTTCCACCTCAGAGGGTAATATCACTATTGCTGCCGTGCCAGGGGAGAATGTAGTACGCATCTCTCAAGAAGGAATGGTGCTGAGTTTAGAACTACAGCCAATTGCAGAGATAGAGAATAGCAGTTCTTTACCTGATGATGGTAGTTTGTCACCCCTGGATTTACCCCAGTTGCTAACAGGGGGAAATTTGACAGATGCTACAGGGATTACGGTGAACCCCAATGGCACTATTTCTTTGACTGGTTCAGGAATCACTCTTCCTACAGAAGCTGGCTCTAGTTATATTTCCGGCAACGTTGATACCACTGGAGAAACAGGGGGTACGGTGAATGTCCTGGGCGATCGCGTCGGTTTAATCGGAGCTAATATCGACGCCTCTGGCACTAGTGGTGGTGGTAGGGTATTAATTGGTGGAGATGTTCAAGGTCAAGGTCCAGTACCGAATGCCTTGAGTACATTTATTAGTCCTGACTCAGATATTAAAGCAGATGCGATCGCTTCAGGAAATGGTGGGGAGGTCATCGTTTTTGCTGAAGAGACAGCCAATATTCATGGGGAGATTAGCGCTCGTGGTGGTGTATTGGGTGGCAATGGTGGCTTTGTTGAAACCAGTGGATTGCAGAATTTACAGATTACTACTACCCCGGATGTCTCTGCTCAGTTCGGTTTGGGGGGAGAATGGTTAATTGACCCCAATAATATTGAAATTGTAGGTCCTCCAGATGATTTCGTTTCTGACAATATCAATAATACTAATCCCTTTGTTTCAACCAACGATGGGGCACGGTTAGGAATTGGTTTAATCCTTCAGGCTCTCACTGGTGGTGCCGATGTCACCATAACTACAGGAACAGGGGGGACTAATGCGGAAGAAGGGAATATTACCCTGAATACTGAGTTAGATTTTGATGGTACAGGGGCGAATACCTTGACTCTTGAGGCAGCTAACTCTATTAATATCAACGCTGATATTCGTGATTTTACCCCTTTTAATGGTCCAGATTCCCTCAACCTGGTATTTACAGCTGATGCCGATAATAATGGTACAGGCAATCTCAATATAACCAATGCCCTGATTAATACCCAGGGTGGCTCGATTACAGGGATTGGTAGAGGAAATAATACTTTCCCCAATGGCATCAATATTGTCAGCAGCAGGATTGAAACCCAAGGCGGCAATATTAACCTCACTGGTACGGGAAACAATGGCGGTAATGGTATTTGTATAGGTAATAATTTATGTTTAGGCATGGGAGGAGGCCAAAGAAGCCGTTTGTTTGCAGGGGATGGAGAAATTAACCTGACAGGCACAAGTAGTACCACAGGAAATTTTCGTTATCAGGGAATATTGATTACAAATGGCGAAGTCTGGACAAACGATGGCAATATCAATTTGAACGGTGTTGCTGCTTCCAATGACGCTAATAATGAGGGCATTACCCTGGTACAACGTGCCCAGATAAGATCTTTCGGAACCGGGAATATTACTCTTACAGGCACCACTAACGCTGGAACGGATAATAATCAGGGGATATCTCTGGCAAATCGTTCCTTTGTCCAAGCCAATAGCGGCAATATCACACTGGAGGGCACGACAAACGGGACTGGAGACAACAATAATGGCGTTAGGATACGAAACAATAGCTTTTTGACAGCCGGTTCAACAGGAAATATTACTGTGAATGGCACTACTGCTGGGACAACTAATAGTCGGGGTATCTACCTGACCCATGATGACCCAACTGATGTTGAGAGGAGTAGAATTGGTGCATTGGAAGGGAGCATCAATCTAACAGGCACAGCGAGTCAAAGTGGGGAAGGCATTCTTGTCGAGAACAGCATCTTCAACGAAAACCAGGGTGGGGGACAGGGCCAAGGTCCTCTTATCTTAACAGCAGATGAGATTAACTTTAGCAATGCCACAGTAAGAGGAACCAATACGCTTCAATTACAGCCCGAAACTCCTGGCTTGGATATTACTATTGGTGGCAACATCAACAATGGTAGCTTAAATCTCAACACCGACGAACTCGCTAATGTGGCAGATGGCTTTAGTGAAATTATTATCGGACGTGATAATGGCACTGGAACAGTTGCCATAGATAACGGCGGTGTGGCTTTCACTGATCCTTTAAGGATTCAGTCTCCCGCTGGCGACGGTTCCATTGAAGTGAATGGGGCAATTACTGGTACAGATGACGCTTCAGTTACCCTTGATGCCAATAATGTTGTTTTAAATAACGATATCACTACCAACAACCAGTTTATCGAGATTAACGGTACAACTACTCTGGGTAATAATTCGACCCTCAATACAGGTGCTGGGGACGGTGATATCACCTTCAATGGTACAGTTGACGGTGGTTTTAATTTAACTGCGATCGCTGGTAATGGCGCAATCAACTTTGAGGATGCTGTAGGTAATACTACTCCTTTAGGTGAAATAACTGCTAATAGCAATGGTACTACCCGCTTTGCTAACACTGTCGATGCTGCTAGCTTGACTACCGACGCAGGCGGTAACACAGAACTCAACGGTAACGTTACCACCAGTGATGCTGCCGGTCAAAGCTATGGGGATGCTGTTACTATCAATGGTGATGTCACATTGACAGGAGATGAGCTGGACTTTGCTGCTAATGTCTCAGGTGCTGGCAATTTATCCCTTCAGCCTTTCACAATTGGTCAGAATATTCAAATCGGTGGTGCAGATAGCGGCGACAATGGCATTTTGGATTTAACTGGGGCAGAAATTGGCTTGCTGCAAGATGGCTTCGCCTCCATCACCATTGGACGTAATGATGGCACTGGAGCAGTTACGATCGATAACGCTGGGGTAGGTTTCACTGATCCCTTAAGGATTCAGTCTCCCAACAATTTCATTAACGTGAATGGGGCAATTACTGGTACAGATAACGCTTCGGTTACCCTTGATGGCAATAATGTCGCTTTAAATGCCAATATCACTACCGCAAACCAGTTTATTGAGATTAACGGCGCAACTACTATAGGTAATGACATCACTGTAGATACAGGTGCTGGGGACGGCGATATCAACTTCAATGATACAGTTGACGGTCCTTCTAATCTGACTGCTACTGCTGGTAACGGCAACATTAGTTTTAACGATGCTGTTGGTGGTACTACTCCTTTAGGTGAAATAACTGCTAATAGTAATGGTACTACCCGCTTTGCTGGCACAGTCGATGCTACTAGCCTTACCACTGACATGGGTGGCACTACGGAACTCAACGGTAATGTTACCACCACCGGTGACCAGAACTATGGTGACGCGGTGCGCCTTGAAGCTAACCTCAGCCTCAGTAGCACTGGGGATGGGGACTTGAACTTTGAGGATACAGTTGATAGTGCCACAGGAGAGACTAACGACCTCACTGTTACTACCGGCAATGGTAATATCACCTTTAACGGTGCTGTGGGCAACAATCAAGCCTTGGGTAACCTGCAAGTCAATAGTGCTGGCATTAGTCGCTTTGGTAGCACTGTCAATGCTGCTAGACTCGCTACTGACATGGGTGGTAGCACGGAACTCAACGGTGATGTTACCACCATTGGCAACCAGAACTATGGTGACGCCGTGATCCTTGAGGAAAACCTCAGCCTTAACAGCACTGGGAATGGGGACTTAAACTTTGAGGATACGGTTGATAGTGCCACAGGAGAGACTAACGACCTCACCGTTACTACTGGCAATGGTAATATCAACTTCAACGGTGCTGTAGGCAACAATCAAGCCTTGGGTAACCTACAAGTCAATAGTGCTGGCATTAGCCGCTTTGGTGGCACTGTCAATGCTGCTAGACTCGCTACTGACATGGGTGGTAGCACCGAGCTCAATAGTGATGTTACCACTATTGGTGACCAGAACTATGGTGACGCGGTGCGCCTTGAAGCTAACCTCAGCCTCAGCAGCACTGGGAATGGAGACTTGAACTTTGAGGATACGGTTGATAGCGCCACGGGAGAGACTAACGACCTCACAGTCACTACCGGCAATGGTAATATCGACTTCAACAGTGCTATTGGTAGCAATCAAGCCTTGGGTAACCTAAGAGGCAATAGCAATGGCAATACCCGCTTTGGCAGCACTGTCAATGCTACCAGCCTAGGCACTGACATGGGTGGGAGCACCGAACTGAATGATGATATTACCACCAGTAGTGCTGACGGTCAAAGCTATGGCGATGCAGTTACCATTAATGGTGACGTTACCCTAACAGGAGATGAGGTAGACTTTGCTGCTAATGTCTCAGGTTCTGGCAATTTGTCCCTTCAACCTTTCACTAATAGCCAAGATATTCAAATTGGCGATGCAGATAGTGGTGACACCAGCACTCTCGATTTAACTGAGACAGAAGTTAGCTTACTGCAAGATGGCTTCGCCTCCATCACCATTGGACGTGCTGAGAATACTGGCACCGTTACTCTATCCAACAACGTTGCTGATGATGGTACAACTCCCTTCCAAGATTCTGTCAATATTGTTGGTGGCTCAACTTTAGGTGGTCCCAACCGGGATACCACCTGGCAAATCACGGATACTAACCAAGGCAACCTCAGCGGCTTCTCCAATGGCTTAACCTTTGAAAACATTGAGAATCTCAGAGGCGGTGATGCTAATGACACTTTCGTCTTTAGCGACAATGCTGACCTAGAAGGTATTATTGATGGCGCACCAGGTTTCGACACCCTTGATTATTCTGCTTATACCACTACTGTCGATGTAGATTTGGCAGCTAATACAGCTACTGGTACAAGTGGTGTCTTCAATATCGAAAACGTCATACTTCCTGCTGCACAAACACCACCGGCTCCTCCACCACCAACACCAGATCCTCCTCCTCCACCACCAACACCAGATCCTCCTCCTCCACCACCAACACCAGATCCTCCTCCTCCACCACCAACACCAGATCCTCCTCCTCCACCACCAATACCAGATCCTCCTCCTCCACCAATACCGGATCCTCCTCCTAACCCGCAAGTAAGCGTACCTCCACCCCAAGAAGAGGCTCCAGAAAAACTTCCGTTAGCCTGCGAGTTACCAGAAGTACATTTGAACATAGAAGAAACTTTCAGGGAAGATGAAGCTACTACCACCAACATAAATATCCAAAAAGAGGATATTGCACGATTCGATGAAAACTGCAACCCAATTGAGGAGGAGATCAAAGAGGAAGATCACTTCACTACTATGACCAATAAGTAACATAGATAGGGTCTACTCTAGTAAGGTGGTAGTTCACAAATTTCACTATGATCTCCCGTCGCACTTTCTTAAGCACTTTCTTAGCTAGCTGTCTCGCCTTCGTCACTTGGTTAAATTTTATTCCTCCTGCCAATGCTCTAGGTGGTAAACAACCTCCAATCAATGAATCAGCACCAGAGTTTACTTTGCCTACCAATACTGGCGATGGTGAGATTTCTTTGGGGGATTATCGAGGTAAGTGGATAGTTCTCTACTTCTATCCCAAGGACTTTACCTCAGGTTGTACCATAGAAGCTCGCCGCTTCCAGCAAGACTTACCGGAGTACATCAACAGAAATGTGCAGATTTTGGGGGTTAGTGCCGATAATGTGGATTCCCATGCCGAATTTTGTGATTCAGAGGGACTGAAATTTCCCCTGTTAGCTGATACGGATGGCACAGTGAGCAAAGCTTATGGTTCTTGGATGAACTTTATCTCCCTACGCCACACTTACATTATTGACTCAGAAGGCATCTTGCGGGAGAAATTTCTCGGCGTGAAACCAGTAGTTCACAGTACGGAGGTACTAAAGCGTCTTGATGAATTGCAAACAAGTGCTTCTTAGCTCTGGAGAAACAAGGTAATAGGCATTGGTGACAAGTTAAGGCAAAATCGTCGTTGTCAAGGGAATGGAGAATGGAGAATGGAGAATGAAGAATATAGATTTTTTTGTCCAAAGTCCAATTCCATATATAGGGTTTTTTTAGCCCCAAACACCATATCTGGGAGTTGACACTCATGCACAACCCTTTAATACCAAATCCGGTTTACTACCCCCGTTTTCGTGAGGGTAAGGCAGAGGGCAGAAGGCAGAGGGCAGAAGGGAAAGAGGGCTTAAGCGAAACCGGGTTTTGAAATGCGGATTTGGTATAACTTGTCACCATTGGGCAATAGGCAATAGGGAGTAGGGAAGAGGAAAAGAAATTGTTCCCTTGGAGCCTCCTACCTCCTGCCTCCTGCCTTCTGCCTTCTTGCACTAGTGGGATGAGCTTAATCCTTTTTCTCAACAACTATCGTCAGCTGAGCCACCAATGCTCCAATCGCTCCGAGAGCTGCTAAGAAAGGGAACAAGGTGACACTAACCAAGCCACCTACGACTCCTACCGTTAGCGGAATCTCAAGCAATATCTGTCCCTCTTTATTCTTGATGATAATGCGGCGAAGGTTACCTTCCTCAATCAGTTCTTTAACCTTGGCAATCAGGTTATCGCCGCTAATCTTAAATTCTTCCACACTAACTCTGGTTACAGGTTCAACTTCCGGTTCTATCGGAGTTGATTCAGTTTGAGCCTGATCTACTTTGTTTTCTGTGGTATCTACTTGCTCGTTCATTTGTTGATTGTTCCCCAGATATTGACATTGTGCGCACTAATGCGCTCACCAGACATTCTGCTCAATAAATAGCTTACCTAAAATATATTCTTCTGGCTAAGCGAAAAAAGAGAGGGGAAATGGGGAGATGGGGAGCTGGGGAAGCTGGGGGAGAAGATAACGGCGTTAGAATGGCGGATTTAGCATCAATCATATAGTTGAGGACGCCTATCAGATTAGCTTATTGCGTTTGCAGTAATTTTTTGTAGAAAGACTTGGGCAAGTCTACCTTTTTTAAACGCTGATAGTTAGCAATGACATCGATAAGATGATCAACTAACTCAAAATTAGGTATAAGTAGTGAGTAACTCAAATCAGGATCACCATCAAACTGTACAATAGAACGAAGTAATTGAGAGGGAATGAAACGGTTACCAATCGACCAGCTAGCAACGAAGGAAATATTTTCACCGCCACTAATTTGCCGTTCACCTTCTAAGTAGCCTTGTTGGCAAAGACTGATAGCTAATGGTAGAAGTTTGCGTTTATTATTGCGAATGTAAGGATTAAACAGAGTAACTAGATTACTTTGAGCTGGTTGTAGTTTGTCAAGGACTGTTAGCAATTTCTTGGATTCGTCCAAACGAGGTTTAATTTGGCTTAACATCTGGTAAAAATTCCTAGCTAATCGAGGTATAATTGATTCAAAAGTCTTAAAAAAAAAGGGAGCAGGGAATAGCAAGTAAGAAGTGTTTCTTTTTTCTTATTTTCTTTTTCGACGTGATAAGCTAAGACGCATTTAAACTAGTTTGTCCCCGCGTCTCCGCGTCTCCGCGTCAGAAAAAATTCACAATTTAAATGCATAAAAGCTTATTTTACCCTACTCCTCACTCCCTACTTCCTGCGTTATCATGGGCTTATAAGGGTGAATCTTTGATTTTTTTTTACTAAAGAATATCCATAACATTGGGGATAATATCAGAAGAAGTAAAATCAGATTTGTCGGAGTTTTTTTTTGCCTTTGTTGTTGAGTTGTGACTTGGGTTATTAGCCCAAAAAATTCAGGCTCTAAGTTATTTGTATCATCAATACTAACCTCAATGGTTGCTTGCCAATTAAGTTCAAAAAATTCAAGATTATCATCATTAGATGCTCTAAAAACTAGTTGAACTAGCTCGGATAAATACCTTTCATCATTGCTATAATAGGAACTGTTTGTTCTCGCTTGAGTGAAATCGCCGACCTTAAAAACGGCGATCGCAGCAACCATCGTTGCAGTTATAGCTCTAATGTAGTTCATATATAGCGTTTGGAGAATGGCATGTGAACATTGAATTGCTAGTAAAAGGAGTCAGGAGCCAGGAGTCAGAATTCAGGAATCATGAGGAAAGAATAGAGAAGTTTTTTTAAGGACATTGACTCAACTTCTATCTTTAGATTCCTGGATTAGCTAGTAATTGTCGATATGGATAAGTTCAGGAGTTTGAGTAAACAAGCTGAGGAGGCACATATTTTTTCCGTTTTCCTCTTTCCTCCCTTGTCACCTTGTCTACCTTGTCCACCTTGTCTTGTTCCACCCCGAGAGCCTATGGTCAGAAAAAGATAGAAAAGTTCAGGTAGACTAAAGAGAGAAACTGGATGCATCCATAAATCGAATGAACTTTGAAGCAGTTTTCAAAGTCACAGACACTATAGTTTTTCAAGAAACCGGGAAACATCTTAATGATGTCCAAAGGTCTGTAATTGAGGGAACTTGGCAAGGTCTGACCTATGAAAAGATTGCAGACGCTGATGGCTATACTCCGGGGTATCTGAAGCAAGATGTTGGTCCTAAACTCTGGAGACTGCTAGCAAAAGCATTAAAAGAAGAGGTCACCAAAAAGAACTTTCGGACAATAATCAAGCGGCGATTCCCTGCCCAGTCAGCTTCAAACTCTGTGCTGACTGAGTCACTTGGGGATTCAGTAACGCTTACTCTACAAAGGTCTAACCCCAGCCAAGATTGGGGAGAAGCCCCTGATGTTGACCTTTTTTATGGACGCACTGCAGAGCTTGCTCAACTCAAGCAGTGGATTTTGGCAGATAGCTGTCGGTTGGTGGCGCTGTTGGGGATGGGAGGAATTGGGAAAACCTCTCTATCTGTAAAACTAGCTCAACAAATTCAAGATCACTTTGAATATGTCATTTGGCGATCGCTCCGCAATGCTCCACCCCTTAGTGATATTCTCAGGGACTTTACCCAATTCCTGTCTGAGGAGCAAGATACTGATTTAGCTACTAATCTCAACCGTCAACTTTCACAACTGTTGGAACTGTTGCGCCAGCACCGTTGCTTGCTACTGCTAGATAATGCTGAGTCGATTCTCCAAGCGGGGAAAGTGGGACACTACCGTCAGGGATATGAGGGTTATGGAGAGCTGTTGAAACTCTTGGGTGAAACTCGGCATCAAAGTTGTCTGGTGTTAACTAGCCGGGAAAAACCGAAAGAAATTGCCTCCTTGGAAGGGAAAACCCTACAAGTGCGCTCACTATTGGTGACGGGTTTACAAGCACTAGAGAGTCAACAAATTCTTAGAGCCAAAGGCTTTTCTGGATTAGAGGCTCAGTGGTATAGATTAATTGAGCGCTATGCAGGCAATCCCTTGGCATTGAAGATCGTTAGTACGACAATACACGATTTATTTGGGGGTAATATTGCTGAATTTTTAGCTCATATCGCTCAAGGAACAGCCATCTTTGGAGATATTCGAGATTTACTCGAACAACAGCTTGACCGCTTATCTGACTTAGAAAGGGAAATAATGTATTGGTTAGCGATTAGTCGTGAGCCGATTTCTCTAGCTCAATTAAGCCAAGATCTTACTTCCCTAGTATCACCAACAAGCTTATTAGAGGGACTAGAATCTCTGAGTAGGCGATCGCTAATTGAAATCAATCCTGGCTCGTTTACTCAACAACCAGTGGTCATGGAATACATGATTGAACGGTTTATTAAAGAGATTGTTGCAGAAATTAATACGGAAAAAATTTCCTTATTGATGAGCCATCCCCTAATCAAAGCCCAAACCAAAGACTACCTTAGAACCAGCCAAAAAAGGGTGATTCTGCAACCAACAACTCAGTTACTTTGGGCAATATACAGAAACCCCAGACAGCTTGAGACTAAACTCAAACAACTCCTACAAACAATTCGCCAGCAATTTGGCAATGCTCCTGGATACGGTGGTGGCAATATTATCAATCTCTGTCATCAATTACAGCTGGATTTGGCTGGTTATGACTTTTCCCAGCTGACGATTTGGCAAGCATATCTGCAAAATACCAATTTGCATAATGTCAATTTTGCTGGGGCTGACCTCTCCCGTTCCATATTTGCTAAGACTTTAGGTAATTCTCTGGTAGTAGCTCTAGGAAAAGATGGCAAGCTGGCTACTGGGGATGCTGATGGTAAAATCTTACTCTGGCAAGTAGCTGATGGAAAACAATTACTTGCTTGTCAAGGACAAACGGGAGGAGTTAGGTCGTTAGCATTCAGCCCTGATAGTAAAACCTTGGCTAGCAGTAGTGATGACCAAACCCTCAGATTGTGGGACCTCAGCAATGGGGAATGCCTCCATACCTGGTTAGGACATACTGAGAGAGTTAACTGTATCTGCTTTAGTCGTGATGGTCAAATTCTGGCTAGTGGTAGTGATGACCAAACTGTGAGATTGTGGCAGATTAGCTCTGGGCAATGTTTGCACATTCTCCAAGCTCATTGTGAGGGAGTGCGTGCTGTTACTTTCAGTTCTGATAGTCGTACCCTAGCTAGTAGCGGCAATGACCAAACTGTGAAACTCTGGGATGTGAGCACTGGTAAGTGTTTACGTTGTACTTTGCTCAGCAACAGTAACTGGATCTCAGAAATTGCCTTTGTTGGACAACCTCAATTATTAGCCAATGGTTTTGGAGAAACAAGGCAACAGGGAAGAAAATTGTTTCTTCCATTCAATTGGGGGCACGAAGCGCTCCTAGGGAGCTCTCAAGGAGACAGCCTAGAGGAACGAGCGATCGCAATTAGCGGTGATAACCAAGCTGTGAAATTGTGGGATATTCAAACAGGTGAGTGCTCCGGCATTCTCAGGGGTCACACTGATTCAGTATGGGCTGTCGCCTTAAGTCCTAACCACCAAGTTCTCGCTAGCGGCAGTGATGACCAAACTGTGAAACTATGGCAAGTTAGTACTGGGACATGTAGCAAAACCCTACAGGGATTTGACTCTCAAGTCTGCTCCCTGGCTTTTAGTCCCGATAGTCAAATCCTTGCTACTGGTAGCGTAGAACGAACAGTGCAGTTGTGGGATGTGAACACCGGTCAAGCCCTGCACACTTTAAGTGGTCATCGGCATCAAGTTTGGTCTTTTGCCCTAAGTCGGGACACTCAGCAACTGGCAACTGGTAGCGATGACCAAACTGTAAGGCTTTGGGATGTGAGTAAGGGTCGATGCCTCAAAGCTTTCTCTGGTCACCAGGATTGGGTTTGGTCAGTGGCGTTTAGTCCTAATGGTTCTATTTTAGCCACTGGCAGCTATGACTCGACGGTGAGACTCTGGAATATTCAGACGGGGGAATGTCTGCATACTTTACAGGGTCATAGTGATCGTGTTCAAGCTGTTACCTTTAGTCCCGACGGTTGTATCCTGGCTAGTGCCAGTGATGACCAAACAGTGCAACTCTGGGATATTATTACCGGGGAATGCCTCAATACTTTGCCAGGTCATACCCGACTGGTACGAGCGATCGCATTTAGCCCTGATATTCAAATCCTAGCCAGCGGGAGTAATGACCAAACAGTGCGACTCTGGGATATTAGTACTGGAGAATGTCTGAAAATCTTACGAGGACACACTGATCGAGTTCACAGTCTTGCTTTTAGACCAGATGGTCAACTTCTCGCAACTGCTAGTTATGATCAAACTGTGAAGCTGTGGGAGGTTAAGACAGGAGAATGCCTGAAAAGTTGGTCTTGTCCGACTCAGCGACTCCATGCTGTCAGCTTTAGTGCCAAAGGTCAACCTCTAGTCAGTAGTAGTGATGAGCAAATAGTGCGGTTGTGGGATGTGGATACTGGGGAATGTCTTTGTACTCTCTCAGGGCATACCAGCCAAGTCTGGTCTGTTAGCTTCAGCAATCATGGCAGTATCTTAATCAGTGGTAGCCATGATTGGGCCATTAAGATCTGGGATGTGGTTACAGGAGAATGCTGCAATACCCTGAGAACTGACAAACCCTACGATGGCATGAATATCACAGGGGTTAAAGGAATAACGACAGAGATGATCGCGACTCTCAAAGCTCTAGGAGCTGTAGAACAAACTGAAAGTAGTAGTTCATAGATGATTCCCCGATTGGTACAGGAGGCATTTTCACAAGGAACCAGCAAAATGTTGCGATCGCTTCGTCAACAGTTATCAAGATGATAGAAGCTCAATCAGTATCTTGCTGAGGTACGCACACTCCTCCCTTAATCTGCTAATACCATAACCTTCCCATAGTTTCTTAGCAAACTAATGCCTGACAAGAAATAGTGTCTGACTCAAACAAAATTACTCCGTTCAATGGTGAGAGAGGAATAATTCTCAATTGAGCATTGTATGGTGCAAAAAAGTCAATGGAGGTTTGGGGTGCAATAACTCTCTCAAAAGTCCATATCTTCGAGTTTATACTCTTCAAAATTATAGGGACATTTTCACTATTGAAGTAACGGCACTGGGTATATTCGATTGGCTTTTGCCTTGAAGCTACTTGTTGATTCTCTAGCGTCAGTGTGCTCATGTTCTTGAAGTCCTTCTATATTTTAGTAATTGATAAGACTATTGAAGCTTGTTACTGACTGAGAACTAGCCTTAGTAGTTCCGTATATTTACGCAGAATTGTCTAATTTGTGTCAGACTTATTCATTGTGAAAGACTTATGTCAAGAATTACCATCCTCTAAAAAGTCTGCGATATCATAGCAGCATTTAGTACTACCTGCTGCTCAAAATGACTATATTTCACTCTCAGCGCTCACGTCGTTCACTTAGAGTTAAGCAGGAGTGTATTCAAAGAGTCAAGAATGGAGTGCGACGTGCGAGTTTTCCTAGTCAGAAAGCCTTGTCTATAGAAGTGGGTTTATCACGGGATGTTGTCAGCAGGTTTCTCAATGGCAAGCGGATTGATTTCGTTAACTTTCATGAACTTTGCCAATGCTTGTCACTAGACTGGCAAGAAATTGCAGACTTGACGGAAGATAATCCGGTTGAAGAGCCTCAGGGTCAGGGAACTCCACGACGAGTGGACTGGGGAGACGCACCTGAACCAGTCAATTTCTATGGACGCTCTCAAGAGAAAGAAACTCTCGAAACATGGATTGTTCAAGACAACTGCCGTGTCATTGCCGTGACAGGATTAGCTAGGGTTGGTAAAACCTACTTAGTCACGAAAGTTGTCCGTGAAATAGCAAATGAGTTTGAATTTGTCATTTGGCGCAGCAGTCCACGCCAAACCTATTATCCTTTACAACTATTGAAAGAGCTACTCCAATTTTTAACCAATGAACAAGATAAGCTGTTCCGCATTTAAACTGTGATAACTTTATTACCTTTGTTTTTGAGTTTTCGCCCCCATTTGATAATTAATCCTCCTTCATTTAACAGTTGATGTAACAAATATTCTAATTCTTCAATTGAT
>Ga0207422_1000672_pt1 | contig 96815 bp, 80 predicted proteins | sample MarCyaLeptolynsp_FD_187757 | JGI IMG/M metagenome (GOLD analysis project Ga0207422, IMG submission 187757) | Marine cyanobacterial communities from Panama - species 1 Leptolyngbya sp. (SPAdes) | ecosystem: Environmental > Aquatic > Marine > Unclassified | place: Panama: Panama City | collected...
CCGGCTCGCGCCCGCCGGCACCGGCCGTCAAGCGCCCGTAACCGGGCGTCGGGACCTGGCGCGCGACGACCGCGCCAGGTCTGCCTCTATCGGTTCCACGACACCAGGGGGTGTCCCTAGAGGCGCGGAGCCGGGCTCTTGTTCAGGTCGAGGGCTCGCACCAGGATCTGAACGCTGTCGATGTCGCGCACGTCAACGCGGGCGCCTTTGCGGCCGAGCGAGATAGCGTACTGTCGAATCTCGTACGGATACTCGCTCCGGCGAGCCTGCAGGGCAATCTGAGTAAACCCGGCGGCGGCCGCATCCGCCGCGAGCACCCGCAGGGTCTGGACCTTTGTGTCGGGAAGCAGGTGGACCCCCAGCGTTTTTGCGTCCCCCCGACGAGCGGCGAGCGGCTCCGCCCATTTGCCCGGCGCCAGCTCCTCGTCGCCAAAGACGGCCTTGCCGTCGCCAACCAGAGCGAAAAGAGGGTACCCGGCCCAGGGCTCGCCGCCGTTTTGGCCCGTGACCGGCCACCGGTCGGTGCGAAAGCGCCGGTCCACCCGCGCCGCATAGGCGTCTTCTTTGGCGGCCAGCTTGGAGAACTTCTCGAGATAGGCGCGGTGACTGGCCTCGTCGGGACAGAGGCCGCAGCCATCGAGCGCCTCCTGCGCCCGGTGCTTGAGCGAGCGCCGCGCTCGGGCAGACATGACCACTGGCCACCCCTCCGGCACGTACTGTTTGCACGACAGCGGGTCTTCGACTCCGCACAGCCGCTGCAGGTACCCATCGACCGACTCATCGTCGTTGGGTTCGAGCCCGAAGGCGGTGGGGAACACGGTTTTGGCAAGGAGGCCCAGCTGCTCGGACCGCGGCCGGTCGAGGTGGGCCTCGATCACGGGCAGCGCCCGAAATGCCGTGTAGAGCTCGGCAATCTCGCGCATCTCCTCGTTGAAGCGCGGTGACAAGACCTGGACCCGCTCGACGAAGTCCCGGTAGTGCGTTGGCGATGTCGGCTGCTTGCTCTGCTCTTCGATGGCGGCGATCAGGTCGGCATAGCCATGGTCATCGCTCGACGCGCCGACCGGCCGCAGCTCCATCTCGTTGCCGCCACCGCACGCCGCCAGCGCCAACGCCAGCACGAGCCCCGAGCGCAAGCCTCGCGTCCCGGGCTGCCGGCGGGCCCCGTCGGTTCGCTGTGCTGCGCGCGTCATTGGGCGGCCCCTCGCTCGACCGTCGCCCGCGCCTACGCGTTGGCAGCGAGCGCCGACAGCTTTCGAATGGTCGGCGGGTCGATGAACACGAACAGGGCGTCGCCGAAGCTGATGTACGCCCCGCTCCAGACCGGCACCCGGCGCCCGGGCTCGAGGGCTTCGCCATTGATGCAGGTGCCGTTGCGGCTCGACTCGTCGACCACGAAGTAGTCGCCGCTGTGGCGGTCGAACACGATCGAAGCGTGCAGCTTGCTCACCGAGTCGTTTTCGACCCGAACGTCGCATTTGCGACTGCGGCCAATGGAGACCAGCACCTCGTTGCCCGTGGCCTGCGCCTGCGGCGCCACGATCATGTAGCGGTGCCCCGCGTACTCGCGCGTGTACTGCTCGGCCCAGTCAAACGGCTTGCCGCTGGTCACCGTACGGTCGAGCGTCATGTCCGGAGGCGCGCTCGTGCCAGCCTCGATCTCGATCAGGATGGGCGCGAACAGCGGAGCGCCCTCTTTGACCTCGATCAGAAGCTCCCGCAGCGTTTGCGCTTTGAGTCGCTGGTTGTCCATGATGACCCGCGCGAGGAACCACCCCGTTTCTCGCGGTTGCCAGTTAGGGTAACACGGCGCGACCGAACGCGTCAGCCAGGGCCCGGGAATCGAGCCCCCGACCGATGGCGACCAGCCGCGTCTCGGTGGCAGCCGGGGCCCCTACCAGACGCTCGGTCGACACGCGTGCGCCGACCCGGTGAACGGCAAACAGAGCCGGTTCGGTCTGGCCGGTTTCGCCATCGACCGCCGACACGATTCCCTTTAGGCGGACGACCCCGCGGGGGAGGTCTTCGAGGGCATTGACGAGGTCCTCCAGATCCGCCGTCCCGCGCACGGGCACCGACACGGTCTGCCATTCCCGGGCGTGGGTGTCGTGGTCGTGACCGTGCTCACCGGAGGAGGCCGCGCTGGGGCGGGGGCTGGCAACCAAGTCCGGGTCATCGAGAAACGCCCACAGACGACCAGGCACGTCGTCGGGCGCCACGGCGAGCACCGGCGCCACGTCGTTTTGCTCCCGCAACTGCGGCTCGATCTCCGGCGGAACCGAATCGACGAGGTCCAATTTGCTGAGCACGATTACATCGGCGTACCGAACCTGCGCGTCCACGCTGGGGCTCTGCGGTCGATGCTCGGCGTGGTGCAGCGGGTCGACCACCGTCACGACGGCCGCGAGGCGCACCCGTTCGGCCAGCCGCTTGTCCGCCAGAGTCCAGGAAATGGGCAGCGGGTCGGCGACCCCCGTGGTCTCAAGCAAGATGCAGCCCAGATTCGGCTGCGCGTCGAGCAGCTCCACCAGGGCGTCCTCGAGCTCCCCGACCAGGGCACAGCACACACAACCGCCCGGCAGCTCCACTTGACGCGTGGCGCCGTCGGGCAGCAAATCGCCGTCGATTCCAACGTCACCAAATTCGTTCACCACGATGGCGAATCGGCCGCGTTCGGGCGGCCTGGCACGAAACAGCCGGTTGAGGATGGTGGTCTTGCCGCTGCCCAAAAAGCCCGTCAGCAGAATTACGGGGACGCGCATGGCCCGGTTATAGCGCTGCCGGGCGGCGCGACAAAGTCAGAGCGCCGGCGTAGGGTCCTGCTCATGCAGCTCCACGCCGCCCCGCTAATGACGCCTATCGGCGAGCTGTGGTGCGTCGAGCAGCGGCAAACCCTGATTGGGGTCGGTTTCTCGGACCGCCGAACCGACCTGCTGGGCCATCTGCGCCGGCACCTTGGGCCGGCGACGGTCGAGGACCGCGCAGAGATTGCGGCCACGGAATCGCTGCGCCGCTACTTTGCCGGCGACCTCACGGCGCTCGACGACATCGAGGTCACCGTGCTGGGCACCGAGTTTCAGCGCGCCGTGTGGCACGAGCTGCGCCACATCCGGCCGGGGACCACCCGATCCTACGGCGAGCTCGCGGCGCGCATCGGTCGTCCGGCGGCGGTCCGCGCCGTCGGCGCCGCCAACGGCGCCAATCCGGTGCCGGTTGTCCTGCCGTGCCACCGGGTCATCGGCCAGGACGGTTCGCTCACCGGTTACGGCGGCGGCCTCGACCGCAAGCGCTGGCTGCTCGCTCACGAGGGCGCGGCGCCGAGCGAGCAAGCGGCTCAGCAGTCCCTGCCGCTGTAGCGGCGACGGCGCGCCGCTCCTCGGGCCGACCGGGCGCCGACCGCCCCGTTGCTAGTTGGCCGCGGAGTCGAGCTGCTCTTGCAGCTGCTCGCAGTTGAAAAGCTGGTCGACGGCCGGAAGCTGATTGCCGATGTCGTCGTCGCCGACTCGCAGGGCGGCCGTGGTGCCGGTGAGGGGCGTGCCCGTGCTCGACACGGCGTCGTCGAAGACGCCGCAGAAGCCGTCGGCGCTGAGAATCACGGAGTCGAGATCATTGATGGTGAGCGTGATCGGCGTGAAGGTAATGGGGTTGGCCGCCTGGGGCACTTCGCCGTCGATGATGACCGTGCGGAACAGACCGTCGGCATCGACGTCGCTCATGGTCGGAATCTGCGCGTCGGTGCCGGGGTTCATATCGCTCGCCACCAGGTTGCCCGCCGAGTCGAGGGGAAAGAAGGTGAGCGACAGTTCGCCCCCGGTTTCGTCGCCGGTGTAGACGTTCTCGGCGAGAAGGCGAATGGGCGCACCGGGCGCCAGGTTGGAAAGCTCGAGGCCGACGACAAAGCGACCCGAGATGTCCGCAGCCGCTCCCTCGGGCAGGTCCTTGTCGCCGTCACCGTCACCGTCGCCGCCGTCGCCATCGCCGCCATCGCCGTCGCCCGCGTTGTTGCCAACTCGCTCCTCGAACTCGGTGAGCTTGCCCGCCGGATCAACGCAGCCCGCCGCCGCTACGAAAGCGGTGATGCCCAGCGCAATTGCACATTCGAGGTTCGCAAGTCGCTTCATGATGTTGCCGGCATTCTAGCTTGACCACTCTGGGCCAACAAAGCCATTCTGTCGCCAATTCAAGCTTACGGGGCCCGGTTGCAACATGGTTAGACAACGCTCTTTCGGTCAATTGATCGTCATCACGCTCGCCACTACTTCGCTGCTCGCGCTATCGAATTCCGCGAGCGCAGGCGGGCTTACGGTCGCTCGTTTTGGCGGAGTCCAGGGCCACCCAACCACCGACAACCTGACGGCTGCTTACTACAACCCGGCGGGCATCGCCCTCGACACAGGCTTCCGTTTTTACATCGAAGGCACCCTTGCCCTGCGCATGCTGTCCTACGACCGGCCCGAGGGCGCAATTTCGAACGTGCTCGATCCGGACGAATCCGGGGTAGGAACGCCACAGGAAGCGATTGCGGCCAACTCCGGCGAGGCGGAACTTACGAACTTCCTTGTAAGCCCGTTTGCTTCGGTGGCCTACGGCCAGGACAACTGGGGTGTCGCTCTTTCGTTCTTCGCGCCGACCGGCGGCTCCGCCAGCTGGGATCAGAACGAAGCGTTTCGCGATAACGAGCAATTCCCGGGGGCAGTCGACGGCGTGAACCGCTGGTTTTCCATCGACGGCCAAATTCGCTCGATTTACCTGAGCGCCAGCGCGGCCTACCGGTTCGAACTCGGCGAGACGACCGGACTGAGCATTGGCGTGTCGCCAAGCCTGGTAACCAACGAGGTCTACACCATCCGCGCGCGCGAAGTCATGGGCACCGACAACGTGACCAACAGCGATGGCGACCCCGGTACCCTCGATGACACGGTCGTCGAGGGCCGCAGCCTGCTCGACGTGTCGAACCGAACGTTTGCCCTCGGGGCCGGCGCCATTCTCGACTTTCAGGACCAGTCCGACGGCTACTACCGCATCGGCTTTTCCTGGCAGAGCGCGCCGGGCTTCGGCGAGACCACCCTCGACGGCGAGCTTTCGCAGCGGTTCGGTGCCCAGGACACCGTGGTCACCCAGGCGGGTATCGAGCAGGAGCTCGCCGATGTCTTTCGCCTCGGGCTGCTCGTGCGACGAGGAGAACAGCTCGAGTTTCGCGTCAACCTCGACTACCAGCGCTGGGGCCGGTTCGAAAACCAGTGCATCGTTAGCCGCGAGCCCGGCGTGAACAGCAACTGCGAAATTGGCGAGAGCGGTGAAACGCTCGAAGGCAGCGAGGGTGTCATCGTCAACATTCCGCGGCAGTGGAACAGCACCTTCGGCGTCGGCGGCAGCGTGTCGTACTTTCCCGTCCCCGGGTTCGAATTCAACGCCGGCACCACCTTCGACAGCGCCTCGGTTCCCGACGAGTCCATCGACCCGTCGATCATCGACCAAAACAAGCTCATCAGCGTGCTCGGAGCGCGGTTTGGCAGCCTGCTGCCGAACACCATCCTGTCGGCCACGTTGCTCAACGTGTTCTACTTCGACCGCACGGTCGACCCAGCGGACACCATCGAGTTCATGCCGCCCAGCGGGGTCCCCGACGGCGCTGGTACGTACCAGCAATCGGTCTGGGCGCTGCTGCTCGGCGTGCAGTTCAACCTGCCGCAATAGCGAGCACCCGGTCGGCGGGTGCTCAAGGGCACGCCCCGGGCGCCGACGAAGGCGCCGCTAGAGGCCAGATACTCGTTGCGGCGGAGCCGTGGCGCGCACAAGCGGCAGCGAGCCCGCGCGACGCGGTGCGACCACGCGCCGGGTCTTCACCAGGTAGCGCCCCCCGATCCGCAAGGACCATTTCTCCGCGGCCGTGCGCAAGTCGTCGCCGCCGTAGATCAGGCCCTCGCCGGGCAGCTGCAGGTAGGCAGTTGGCGAGGCGCCGGCCTCGGACGCGACGGGCCAGCCGTCGCCCGCGCGCAGCGGCCGTCCCACCACCGTCGCCAAAACCCACCCGGCGGGTCCGGCCTCGTGGGGCGCCCGGGCATCGGCCGGCACGTCCGCCGTCTGGACGGAACCAATCGCGAGGCCCGGCGGATGCTCCGCCGCGAACGCGGCGGCGTCGGACACAACGGTGACCTCCTCGGCCCGCCACACCCAGGCGTCGACCTCGGTCGCAAACTCCCAGGCGCCCTGCAAAAAGACTCGCTGCCCCGGAGCAACAGCCACCGCCCAGGCCGGCAGCTGCACCTGCACCGCCAGAACGCCCGCGCCCTCGGTGTGGTCGACGAGCCAGCGCCGGCCGGCCGGGCCGCCGTCGACGCGCGAACCGAGGCGCCCCTCGGCCACACCGCTGTCGCCGCGGCGGGCCAACAACTGGCTTCGGTGGCGCACAAGGCCCCAGGCAGACCGGGCGTTCGCGGTCCCGGCCGCGCTTTCGGCGCCCGCCTGCGACACGGTCCGCGGCCGCCGCGCATCGGCCGGCTCCGGCTCGACCCGCGGTGCTGTTTTCGGCTCCGAGGCCGTCGCGGGTTGGCCCGGCGGTTCGCCACAGGCGATGGCGAGCCCCGCCGAAACTCCGAGCGCGACCAGCCGGCGCACGGTGGGACTCAGGTCCGCGCGGCCTGCAGCGCGCGAGGAAAGCCCAGCGGGGTAGCCCGCAGCGCGATGACCAGCATGTCGTCCTCGGTGAAGATCGAGGAGATGTTGACCACGGGCGTAAGCGTGCGCAGGAACTTGCGGAACTGGACGTTGGTCGCCAGGCTGGGCACCTTCATCAAGTCCAAAACCACTTCGTCGTCCCGGGCCGATACCAGCGCCGGCGGCTTGTTCGGCATGAAGTTGACCAGGTTGCCGGGCTTGGACAGATCGAGCGCCCCCGACTTGAGCAGTCCGACAATCGGGCTGTCCGACTTGCCAAGCACCTGCATGTCGACGTGCGACAGGCGCAGCGTCACGCGAAACTCGAGGTCGTCGACCCGCATCTCCTGGACCGCGATGACCGCCGAGGCGCGCAGCTTCGTGCCCATGAGGTCGACGTTGGCGCCAATCGCAATGCCGGGCGGCTGAGCCGAAATCGTGACGTCGGTCGGCGAGCCCTTTTTGGGCGGCGTTTGACTCACGAACCAGCGCATGGCGTCGAGCGGCACGGCAATGCGCATTCCCACGGCGTGGCGGGCGAGGCGCGCAACCGTGAACGGATTGCGCACGGCAAAGCGGCTAGCGGAGCGAATAGCGGCGCCAAGGGGAAGTGCCATAGGTGGCCAATACTACACCAGTTCCGCGGTCGTGGGCGGCAGGGGCAAGTTATCTGGACGCGGGCCCGGGTCGCGGGCGGAGAGCGCCCTCGGTGGCCGTGGTCCCATCCGGACGTCCTCGTTCAAAGTCGGGGACCGGTGTGGTGTGGACCGTGAGCGGGTTCGACGACACCGCGCCTACGACGCGCTGAGTCGCGAACGCGGTGCCCTGTTTGCGGGTCCGCGACAAGCGAATCGCTCCGAGGACCCGACCGTCGCCGGCGTCGACGACCACCAGGCGCTCCGCGCCATTGCGGTCTTCGATGACAACGGGCGCCCCCTCGCCGGAAGAGCGATGTGCCAGCACCGCAAACCCCGGCTGAACGTTCATGGTCGCGCGAAACCTCACCTCGCCGGTTGCAAGCCGGCCGCGCACCGACAGCACCGGCTCGCCCCGGGCGTCTACTGCCGAGACCTCGTCGAGCCACAGCGAACCGGCCGCGCCGAGAACTCGCCCGGACGGCGGCGGCGTCTGCTGCACCGCGCCATCGAGACCGACCGACGCGACCGAGCGGTCGCGAAACACGACAATGACCCGCTCGCCAACGGTCGCGACGACCACCGGATAGCCCGTAAATGCCACGCTCCATCTCGGCGCTCCCCCGTCGTTGGGGTCGCGGGCCACCAACCGACCGGGCTCGACGTGAACGATCAAGTCACCGAGCGCCGCGAATCGCGGGCTGTGGGCATTGTCGGCCGCAACCCGGTAGACCGACTCCCCCGTGTCCGGCCGAATCACCACCGCCGTGGGGCCAGCGACGGCGACATAGTGCCCCGCCTCGACCGACAGGCGGTCGAGGGTCGAAAAACGCGCGGTCCAGGCCGGCATGCCGGCACCGGCGCGACCGCGCACGAAGCCGCGCCCCGGGTCGTTTTCGCGCGTGCCGCAGGCGTAGGCTGCGCCGCTCGCGACCACCGCTATCGGCCGGGCGCGGGCGGTGCACAGCTCGCGATCCCGAACTCCGAAGCTCCCGGCTTTGAGGTCGAACGACACAACCTCGCCGGCTCCCGCGATCCACAGGACGTCGCTCGCCAGCGACACCGCCGCCGGCACGAAGCCGCTCGAGTTCGGAAGCGACACCGCGGCGGCAAACGCTCGAGCGGCGGGCACCTCGGTGGGCGTCGCGGTCTCGGCCTTCGGCGCCGGCGGCCTGCGCTGCGGCGGTCCGAGTTCCGGCAGCCGGTACACTCCGATCTCGCCCGCGGCGCTCGCCTCGTCCAGGCGCCCAACCGCGAGCAAATGCACCTCGCCCGGGTAGATCTGTTTGACCCCGACGGGCGCCGCCAGGACGGCCCGGCGCCCCCGACCGTCGACGAGCTCTCGGACTTCGTCGGGACCGGGCTGCAGGACACCGAGGCCGGGGGGGCCGAGCTCGCGTCCCGCCTCGGCGGCAAACCGGGTGATCTCGCGCCCGTCGACGAGCGACAGCCGAACAGCAGTCGTCTGGTTGGCGCTGCGCACCGCGAACGCGGCGGTTCGCCCCCGGCACACGTCGTCGTCGACCACGGCACCCGACAACGTCGCAGTCCATCGAACAAGCGTTTCGCCCGTGCGCATGTCGACGTCGCGCGCAACCACCCTCCCCGCCTGATCCCACCCGAGCAGCGTGACCTGCCCGCTCTCGGGATCCGCGCAAACCCGGCGAAGCGAACCGGCGCCGGCGCCTTGGTCGGCGGCGCCGGTCCGCAGGCGCACGAGCAACGCCCCGGTCTCCGTACTCAACAGCGACACGCCCCGGGCGTCGCGGGCGACGACAACGCCCTGCCCCGAGGCGACGTGCTCGAGCTGAGCGGCCCACACCCGATGCCCCGTCCGCAGATCGATTCCGTCGATGGCCCCCGCACTCGAACAGATCGCGCGCTCGCGCGTTGCCGAAAGCACGGCCCCCCGGCAGCTGTCCGCCACGCTCCACAGCACCCGGGCCTCGTCGATGTCGACCAGCTGCAGCAAGGGTTCTCGAGTGCCGCGCTTCCATCCCGAAACCACGACGCGGCCGGGGCGCGCGGCCGCGTCGGCCGGCGGAACCGCCACCGCGGCAAAGGGCCGAATCGCCGGCGCTTGGCCGGCCAACGGGACTCGTTCCAGGTAGACCGCCGGAGCCCCCGACCCGATGGTGGCCAGCGGCGAATCCCGCACCGGCGGCGCCTCGGCGGTCGCCGCCGGGTCGTCGGTATCGACGTTGGTTGGCGGCGTGCGGCTGCGACAACCAGCCAACGCCCACGCAATCCCGATCACCGCGACAAAGCGGATCCACTGCGAGCGAGTCGGTTTCACGTTCGACGATCCATCCGCGCCGGACATCGTTGTTCGTCGGTTAGCTGGGCCACCAAACGCCATCTCAACCGATCAGATTCCATCGGTTCGAGCGCCAGTCTAACGGATTCACTTCACGAAAAAACGCCGCCCGGCCACGTAGCGTGGCGGGGCGGCGTCGGCATCGCAAAACGCGCGCGGATGGCGCTACACGCGTTCGATGATCGTGGCGATTCCCATGCCCCCGCCGATGCACAGAGTGATCAGCGCGGTGTTCAGATCGGCGCGCTCGAGTTCATCGAGAGCCGTACCGAGCAGCGCAGCGCCGGTCGCACCGAGCGGGTGCCCCAGTGCGATCGAGCCGCCGTTGACGTTGACCTTGTCGCGGTCGATGCCCAGCTTGCGCATGGTCTGCAGGGGAACGGCGGCAAACGCCTCGTTGATCTCCCACAGGTCGATGTCCGAGGCCTTCATTCCCGCCTGGGCCAGGGCTTTTTCCGACGCGGGCGCCGGAGCCGTCAGCATGATGACCGGCTCGGAGCCGATGGTGGCCATCGCCCGGATCTTGGCGCGCGGCTTGAGGCCGCTCTTTTGGGCGTAGTCCTCGGAACCAAGCAGCACAACCGCGGCGCCATCGACGATGCCGCTGGAGTTGCCCGCGTGGTGCACGTGGTTGATCTTCTCGACGTCGGGATAGACCCTGAGCGCAAGCTCGTCGAGAGTCTCGCCGTTGGGCCCCATGGGCGAGGCTCCCATTTTCTCGAACGACGGGTTCAGGCCCGCGAGGGACTCGACCGTCGTGCCCGGGCGCGGGTGCTCATCGCGCTCGAGCAGGGCGCTCCCGTCGTCGTTCGTCACGGCGAAGAGGGACTTCGCAAACCGGTTCTCTTCGATGGCCCGGGCCGCCTTGGTCTGGCTCTGTGCGGCGAACGCATCGACGTCCTCGCGGGTGAACCCTTCCCTGGTGGCGATGAGGTCCGCGGAGATGCCCTGAGGCACCATGGCCACCTTCTTGCGCATCTTTTCGTTGAGGCCATCGATCATGGCGCCGTCGGAGCCGAGGGGCACCCGCGACATCGACTCGACGCCGCCGCCGATGACCAGGTCCTGAAAGCCCGAGCCAACGCCCATGGCGGCGAAGTTGATGCCCTGCAGGCCCGATCCGCAAAACCGATTGACGGTCGTGCCGGTGACCTGCTCCGGCCAACCGGCGGCGATGAGAGCGTTGCGCGCGATGCACGCTCCCTGCTCCTTTACCTGGGTCACGCAGCCGATGACCGCGTCGTCCACATCGCCCTTTTCGAGCTCGAGGCGCGCGGCCATCTGGTTGAGGGTTTGGGCCAAGAGCTCCTGGGGGTGCATGCCCGACAGGGCGCCTTTGCCGGCCTTGCCACGGCCGCGCGGGGAGCGCACGGCATCGAAAATCAAAACGTCTCTCACGGCTATCTGCCTCCGAAACTGGGGGTCAAGTTGCTCTCAGAACCATACTCGAAACCCGCTCACTGATGCTCCAAACGGCGACTGGCCGGCGCGAGTGGACGGCCCCGCGCCGGGCGCCAATGCGATCGCGAGATTCGTGAGGCGGTGCGATGGGCGCCGCCCGAAACCAGACCAAAGAGACCGTCCCGTCCGGCAGTAAAGTGCCGTAATCTCGGCGGGTTCGACCACTTAACAGCCCGATGACTCACGCTCGGTGCGTGCTATAAGGACTGCGTTATGCCGATTCCGTCGTCCCTCACCGAGAAGCTGTACAACCCCTCGGAAGAACACAAGATGCTCCGCGAAACCGTGCGCGAATTCACGCGCCGCGAAGTGGAGCCACAGGCGGAAGAGTTCGACCAGCGCGCCGAATTGAACGCGCCTCTGCTGCGCCAGTGCGGCGAGCTGGGCCTGCTGGGGCTCACGGTTCCCGAGGAGGACGGCGGCGCCGGCATGGACGCGACCGCCTCCTGCGTCGTTCACGAGGAGCTGTCGTTCTCGGACCCCGGGTTTGCCCTCGCGTACCTCGCCCACTCGCTGCTGTTCGTCAACAACTTCTACTACGCGGCCAACGCCGAGCAGCGCAAACGCTACTTGCCCAAGGTGCTCACCGGCGAAGTCATCGGCGCCATGGGCATGAGCGAACCGGCCGCCGGCACCGACGTGCTGGGAATGAAGACGGTCGCCGAGAAAAAGAGCGACCGCTACGTCCTCAAGGGACGCAAGACCTTCATCACCAACGGCCCCGAGGCCGACGTGTTCTGCGTGTACGGCCAGCTCGGTGACCGCATCACCACGTTCGTGATCGAGCGCGACTTCAAGGGCTTTTCGACCAGCCCCAAGATCCCCAAGATGGGCATGCGGGCTTCGACCATGTGCGAGCTCATTCTCGAAGACGTCGAAGTGCCTCTGGAGAACCTGCTCGGCAAAGAGGGCGGCGGCGTCACCAACATGATGCGCAACCTCGAAATCGAGCGCCTGGGCCTGGCCGCCATGAGCCTGGGCATCGCCAATCGCTGCCTCGAGGTCATGACCCGCTACAGCCACGAGCGCCAGGCGTTTGGCAAGCCCATCGCCGACTTCGGCCAGATTCAGCGGCACATCGGCGAGGCCTACGCCAAGACCGAGGCCATTCGAGCGCTGGTGTACGGCTGCGCGGCAACCGTTTCGCCGACGAGCCGCAACCGACTCGGCACCGACGCCGCCAAGCTGTTCGCCAGCACGGCAGCCAAGGAGATTGCCGACTCGGCGGTTCAGGTGCTCGGCGGATGGGGGTACTGCACGGAGTACCGGGTCGAGCAGTTTTTGCGCGATGCCAAGCTGATCGAGATTGGTGGCGGCACCATCGAGGCGCACCAGAAGAACATCGTGCGCGACCTCGGCAAGCTCTACGGCTAGGCGCTGCAGCAGTTCGCTGAGCTGCGCTGCCGTTAGCTGCGCTGCTCCGCGGCGGATGGATGGACGCCCTGCCGGTCGGGCTACGCGTTGGGGGGTGGTCGTGCTCAGGCATACGGTCCGCCGACCGCCCGTGCCGGTGCGTGAAACGTCGTGCCGAGCGTCGAGCACAGAGCGTGCGGTCCGAACTGCGCGCGACCACCCCCCAACGTCTCCGCCCTCGGCATAAGGCCTGGGTGCGGCGGCCTCTCCGTGAATGGGGTTGGGGGATTTCGGGCGGTGTCGGCCCGTGGCCGACAGATCGTTGAACATCTGTCGCAGCCGCTAGCCACAGTCGTCCAGCTTCCACCGCATCGTGTGGCCCGTGGCATCGGGGCATCGACTCGTCACCAGACCGGCGCGTTCACCTCCCAACGTCTTCGCCCTCGGCGCAAGGCCTGGGTGTGGCGGCCTCTCCGTGGTTGGGGTTTAGGGGATTTCGGAAAGACTCTCTGCTGGTCGGGCTACGCGTTGGGGGGTGGTCGTGCTCAGGCATACGGTCCGCCGACCGCCCGCGCCGGTGCGTGAAACGTCGTGCCGAGCGTCGAACACAGAGCGTGCGGTCCGAACTGCGCGCGACCACCCCCCAGCGTCTTCGCCCTCGGCGTAAGGCCTGGGTGCGGCGGCCTCTCCGTGGCTGGGGTTTAGGGGATTTCGGGCGGTGTCGGCCCGTGGCCGACAGATCGTTGAACACCTGTCGCAGCCGCTAGCCACAGTCGTCCAGCTTCCACCGCATCGTGTGGCCCGTGGCATCGGGGCATCGACTCGTCACCAGACCGGCGCGTTCGCAATGGCCGGCGTACGACGGGGGTGAGCAAACGGCCTCGAACTGGCTTTGGACCAGCGAGGGAGGTGGCGGCGCGCCGAACAGCCACCCCCGATACCGAAACGTTCCGGTCGGACGCGAACTGGCCACGGGCTAGCGAGGGAGGTGGCGGCGCACCGAACTGCCAACCTGGAACCTGCTCCCCATGCGGCGCAAGAGTGTACCGGCCCGACGCACGTCGGCCACGGACTAGCGAGGGAGGTGGCGGCCGGCGAGGGGTTGCGACAATCTGCCGGCCTACGGGCCGGCTCCGACAGCAATCCCCCCCTCCCCGTCTCGGCGAACGCAGCCGGTGCCCGTGGCCGAGGGGCGGAGGCGGTAGGGGGTGTCCGCGCGCAGTTCGGACCGCACGCTGTTGGGTACATGCTCGGCACGACGTTTCACGCGCCAGGAAGGAGCGACAGCGGACCGTATGCTTGAGCACGGACACCCCCTACCGCGTAGCCCCGACACGCAACGCGTCCTTCCTCCCCCCCAAAAGCCAGCGCTCCACAGCCCCGACGCGCACAACGCGTCTTTCCCCAGCCGCACGAACCTCGGTGTAGAGTCCGGCCTATGAAAACAGTCCCCGTGAGTGAACTGCCCGGCCTCGTCGGCACCGAGCTCGGCGCCGGCGAATGGTTCGAAATCGACCAGGACCGCATCAACGCGTTCGCCGACTGCACCCTCGACCATCAGTTCATCCACGTCGACCAAGACAAGGCCAAGCTCACGCCGTTCGGCGGCACCATTGCCCACGGCTTTTTGACCCTGTCGCTTCTGCCCAAGCTGCAGGAGAGCATTCCCGGCAGCTTTGTGCCCGAGGGCCTCAAAATGGGCATGAACTACGGCTTCGACAAGCTGCGCTTTTTGGCTCCGGTCAAGGTCGGCAAGAAAGTCCGCGCCCGCGGAAAGCTGGTCGACGTGACCGACAAGGGCGGCGGCCGCTACCTGCTCAAAACAGAGGTCACCGTGGACATCGAGGGCGAGGACAAACCAGCCGTCGTCGCCGAATGGCTCACGATGTACTTCGTCTAGCGAACGGTCTCCGCCGTGTCGTTCACCCACCAAATCGCGGTGCGCTACGCCGAGGTCGACCAGCTCGGCGTTGTGTTCAACGCCCACTACCTGACGTACTTCGACGAGGCGCAGACAGCGTTTCTCGAGCACATCGGCTGTCGCTACCAGGAGCTACTTGCCGACGGAACCGACTGCATGCTGGTGCACACGCAGATCGACTGGCTGGGCAGCCTGGGTTTCGGCGATCGACCAAGCGTGGCGGTGACCTGCGAACGGGTCGGCACCACGAGCTTCACCCTCGGGTTCGAAGTGCGCAAAGACGGTGAACCGACCTGCCGCGCCACCATCGTGTACGTGTGCGTGGCCTCGACGGCTCCGGCAAGCGCCCGCTCCCCGAGAGCTTGCGCACGGCGCTCGGGACGTAGCGCGCGACCGCACGCCTGCGCTTACTTGCCCGACAGCCAGCGCTCGAACGCATCGAAGCGGTACGGGCGGCCGAGAAAATCCTCGACCAGATCCGCCGCGTCCTTCGAGCCGCCCGGAGCCAGCACTCGATCGCGATACCGAGTGGTCCATTCCTTGTTCATCAAGCCGTGCTCTAGAAACGGCGAGGCCAGGTCCTTGGCAATGACCAGCGACCACATATACGTGTAGTACATCGCCGAGTAGCCGTTGAGATGGCCGAAGTTGGCCTGAAACGACGTGCCCGACACGTACTCGAACGGCGTGATGGACTCCTGGAGGCGCTTGACCACCGCTTGCTGATCGAGCTTGCGCGGATCCGCGCGATGCAGCTCGAGCGACAGCGAGGCGTAGAACATCTGCTGAAGCGCCGCAATGCCCCGGCCAAACTGGTCGGCGCGACGCATCTTGTCGACCAGGGCGCGCGGAATGACCTCGCCGGTTTCGTGGTGGCGAGCAAACCGGGCCAGGGTTTCGTAGTTCCAGGCCCACTCCTCGAACATCTGCGACGGCGCTTCGACGAAGTCGCGCTCGGTGGCCACGCCCGACTGGCTCACGTAACGCCGCTGCCCGCCGAGGACGTGGTGCATCAGGTGGCCGAACTCATGAAACATGGTCTCGACTTGACCGTGCTCCATGAGCGCCGGGCCCTCGGACTGGTCGGGGTCGGGAAAGTTGCAGACCAGCGCGCCCTCCGGCTTCTGCACGCCGAGCACACCCGAGCGCAGCGGAAACTGAGCGGCGTGCTTGTACTTGCCCTCGCGCGGGTGCATGTCGAGAAAAATGCGGCCAAGAACCTCGCCGTCGCGAAGCACGTCAAACACGTCCACCGACTCGTGCCACACGGGCGCGTCCTTCACCGCGCGATACTCGATGCCGTAGATCTCGGACGTAATGTCGAGCAGCCCCGTTTGAACGGCATCGTAGGCGAAGTAGGCGCGCACGGTATCGGGATCGACGGCGTAGTCTTCCTCGGCGATCTTGTTGCTGTAGTAGCCCTTGTCGTAGTCGTGAACGCGGCGCGCCCGAGGGACGTCTTTGCGCTTGCGGGCCAGCAGCTGCTTGTAGTCGCTGGCGGCGCGCTTTTTGGCCAGCGCCACGACCCGGGCGATGAACTGCCTGGCGTTCTCCCCGCTGCCGATCATCTTGTCTTCGGTGATGTAGTCCGCCCAGTCGTCGTGGCCGAGCAGGCGCGCATTCTCGGTACGAAGCTCGAGCAGGCGCTGCAACAGAGCTGGATTCTCGTCACCGGCTCGAGCCTTGAACGCGACGTACAGCTGGCGGCGCAGCTCGGCATCGCGCGCGTACTTGATGAACGGCAGGTAGTCGGGATAGTCCGTGGTGATCCGGATCTTTCCGTTCTCGCCCGGCTTGTGGGCCGCAATCCAGTCGGCCGGCAAGCCGGCAAGCCTTTCGGCCGACTCCACTTCGATGAAGCGCGTGTCCTCGGCGATATTGGTCGAAAACGCCTGGCTCACGACCGTCATCTCTTCGTCGATCGCCTTGAGTCGCGCGCGGGTCGCGTCTGCTTTGTCGACGCCGCTGCGGCGAAAGTCCCGCAGTCGATGGGCGACCAGCCGAGCCGTCTCGGCGTCGAGCCCCTCGGTCGGCAGCGCGGCAAAGGCCTGGTACAGGCCGCGGTCGAGGCCGAGCTCGCTGTGCAGAGCGCTTGCATCGGCCTCGCACTGCTTCGCCAGTTCGCGCATGCGCTCGTCGGGGTGGACGCTGCGCCACAGGAGCGCCTTGCCCCACGCGTTTTCGAGGTGCATCAACAGCTCGTTGTAGGGCTCGACCGTGTTGCCGACCGTTCGCTCACCGGCGACATCGACGATGCCGGGCAAAAGCGCCCGGGCCCGAGCCAGGCCGGCCGCGCATTCGGCGGCAAAGCGGTCGTGAGCGGAATCCACGCCATCCTCGACCGGCGGCGCCGCCTCCGGCTCGACCGTCGCAGGCGCGGTTTCGAGCCCGTCGGGCGTTCCTCGCGCCACCGTGGAGGACTCGGCCGTCACCGCCGGCCCGCCACAACCGACTGCCAGGGCGACGCCCAAACCGACGATCGCCAACAATGAACCGGCATTCATAACCGTCCGTTTAACACACAGCCACGAGCGGACAAACGCCAGGGGTTGCAGGCGCGGGAGAATCCCGATACACGGTCCAGCGGTGCCCGACGACAAGCTCACCCGGAAAGAAGCCAAGGAACGCACGCGCTTGCGACTCATCGAAGCCGTGCTCTCGCACATTCGCGAAAACGGAATGAGCGGTCTCACCACGGGGCGAGTCGCTGAAGCCGCCGGAATCGCACAGTCGAGTTTCTACGTCCACTTCAAGGACATGGACGCAGCGCTGCAGGCCGCGGCCGACAAGATGGGCCAGGAAATGCGAGGTCGACTGCGAGAGCAGCGCGAACGCGTCGACCTGTCGCGCGCTCCCAAGCACAACTTGCGCGCCGCCTACGAAGGCACGCTGCGGGCGCTGCTCGCCTACCCCGCCGTGACCGACCTCATGCTGAGCCGGCGACGCGACAAGAACTCGCCCCTCGGCGAGACGCTTCGCGCGCTGATTGCCGAAGCGCGCGAAGATCTCATTGGCGACGTGAAGCGCATCTTCGGGGACGCGGCCAGCGAGTTCGAGCTCGAGGCCGAGATCATCGTCGGCTTGACCCTCGTCGCTGTGGAGGGCGTGCTCGACGGGCGCATCAAGGACGTCGAAACGTGCCTCGACCCAATGGTCGCCATGACCACGGCGCTCGCGTCCCACAAGCTCGTCGGCTAACGGCGTCTCGCGCGAAAAAAAAAGCGGCGGACCGAAGTCCGCCGCCTCAATCGAAGCTCTCTGCGAATCCGCTACCAGGCGCCAAAGCCCTCGGTGGGAATGTCCATCGGGCTCGTATCCGCGGTGCCGACCATTTCAGCCTTGGCCTTCACGTCGGGCAACACGTTGCGGGCGTAGAACTGGGCCGACGCGACCTTGCCCTTGTAGAAAGGCACGTCGGGGTGATCGTCGGCCAGCTCGCCGAGCTTGGCCTTTGCGACCGTCGCGCCGTCAAGCAGCAGCCACGCCAGGCAGGTCTCCGACATCATTTCGAGGAAGCGGTTGGCCGCGAGCGGTACCTTTTCCATCTCGCCGCCCTGGAACCAGCCCAAAAAGCGCATGGCGGTGCCGGTGAGGGCCTCCATCGCCTTGCCGAGCTCGGCGACGTCCCCGCCCAGCTGGTCGTCGTCCTTGTTGGCCGCCACGAACTTGCCGATGTCGCCGGCGAACGCCTGAAAGTTAGCGCCGCCCTTTTGACCGAGCTTTCGCCCGACCAGGTCCATGGCCTGGATGTGGTTGGTGCCTTCGTAGATCGAGAAAATCTTGGCGTCGCGGCAGTACTGCTCGACCGGCCAGTCGGTCAGGTAGCCCGCACCGCCGAACACCTGAATGGCCGTTGCGGCGACCTGGAACGCCTGGTCGGAGCCGTAGGCCTTGGCCAACGGTACCAGCAGATCGACCTGGCCCTGGTGGTAGGTCGCGGCCGCGTCGTCTTTGCCTTTGAGCTCCCGCGCGCGGTCGGTGTGCAGCGCAAGCTTGTAGATGAGCGCGCGCATTCCTTCGACCTTCGCCTTCATGTCCAGCAGCATGCGGCGCACGTCCGGGTGCTCGACAATGGCGACCTTGGGCGCCTCGGGATTCTTCCACTCCTTGACGCTCGGCCCCTGCTTGCGGTCGAGAGCGTACTCGAGGGCGTTAAGATACGCGGACGACATGACGCCGAGGCTCTGCAGGCCAACGCCGATGCGGGCGTGGTTCATCATGAGGAACATCTGCTTGATGCCGATGCTCTCTTCCGTGCCGACGAGCTCGCCGTAGCACTTGCCCTCTTCGCCGAAGTTGAGCACCGCCGTAGCCGACGCCTTGATCCCCATCTTATGCTCGATGGAACCGGTGGTGACGTCGTTCGAGTAGCGCTCGCCGACGGTGCCGTCCGCGTTGATGGTGTCGCGCGGAACGATGAACAGCGACAGCCCCTTGGTGCCGGGAACCGCGTCGGGCGTGCGGGCCAGCACCAGGTGGATGATGTTCTCGGTCATGTCGTGGTCGCCGGCCGAGATGTAGATCTTGGTGCCGGTGATGAGATAGCGACCGTCTTCCTGCTTAACCGCCTTGGTCGTCGACGCGCCCACGTCGGAACCCGCGTGCGGCTCGGTGAGGCACATGGTGCCGCCCCAGGTACCGTTGAGGATCTTTTCGACGTAGGTCTTCTTTTCCTCGTCGGTGCCGAACTTCATCAGCACCTCCGCGGCGCCGTGGGCCAGTCCCGGATACATGTTGAACGAGGTGTTCGACCCCGACAGAATCTCCTCGACGACCGCGTGCATCGCGAACGGGGCGCCCTGGCCGCCGAACTCCTCGGGCACCGACACGCTGCGGTAGCCCGCTTCGTGCAGCGCATCCCACGCCTCTTTGAAGCCCTTGGGCGCGCTGACCGCGCCGTTTTCGAAGGTGCACCCTTCGGCATCACCGGTGCTGTTGAGCGGACCGAGCTGGTCGCAGGCGAACTTGTACAGCTCGTCGATGACCATGTTGCACTCGTCTTCGCCCCACTCGGCATACGGCGCCGTACCCAGCAGATCGCCAAGTTTGAACTGCTCGAAAAGGCGGAAGCGGATATCCCGAAGATCGGCTCGAAAACGATTGATTCCTTGCGACACGACTGAGGCCTCCCTACTGAATGAGTCGTCATTCAATTTATGACTCGGCGGCGCCATCCCGTCAACGCCTGGCGTGATAGCCTTATCGCCATGACCGCTAAGCACCCGATATCACTGAACGAAAAGGTAGTTCTCGTGACCGGCGGCAGCCGCGGTATTGGCGCCGCCATCGCCCACGCGTGCGCGGCCGCCGGAGCCAAAGTTGTGGTGGCTTCGCGCAAACAGCCCGGGGTGGACGCGGTTGCCCAGAGCATTCGCGACGCCGGCGGCGAGGCGGTCGGCTTTGCCTGCCACATGGGGGCCGCCGACCAGATCCAGGCCCTCTACGAGCAGTCGGTGGCCCACTTCGGTCGGGTCGACGTGCTGATCAACAACGCGGCGACCAACCCGTACTTCGGCCCCATGCTCGACATCGAGGAGGCGGCCTTCGACAAGACCGTCGACGTCAACATGAAGGGCTACTTCTACGCCATCCGCGGTCTCGTGCGCCATCTGCGCGACCGCAAGGCGGAGACCGGCGCCGTGGTCAACGTCGCCAGCGTCGTCGGCTTTACGGGCGCGCCGTTTCAGGGCGTGTACGCGATGACCAAGGCCGCCGTCATCTCGATGACCAAGACCCTGGCTCACGAGGTTGGCCCCGCGGGAATCCGCGTCAATGCCATCGCCCCCGGCCTGGTCGACACGAAGTTTGCTTCGGCCATCGTGAACAACCCGGCCATCGCCGACCAGGTTGTGCGCCGCACGCCGGCCGGACGCGTGGGCAGCCCCGACGACATCGCGGGCGCCGCGGTCTACCTGGCGTCGGACGCGGCGCGCTTCGTCCACGGCGAGGTCCTGGTGGTCGACGGTGGCCTAACCACTGGCATGTAGCGCGAAAGGTGTGCTGTAAGCGGGGGCAGGCCGTTTTCGTTGAAGCTACGGCCCCTGGCCTTCGTCCGACCCGAGCACCGCTATGCCCAACTCGCAACCTCTCCCATCGTTTCGCCGCCCTCTGTTCGCGGGGATTTGTGTCCTGGCCCTGGCCGCCGTAGCCGTCGCCGCTGCCCCGCGCGCCAACGCGGCCGGTAAGGCGGGGTCGATCAAGGGCACCGTCGCATTCGCCGGCAAAAGCGACATCCGCAAGCTCCGGGTGCCCATTCCGTACTGCGCCAAGGAAAAGCCCGAAGATCGGCGGGTCGTCGCCAGCGGCGGAGGCCTCGAGGACGTGCACGTGTCCCTGGAGGGGCCGGGTCTGAAGGGCAAAGCGCCCGGGCAGCCCGTGCTCGTCGACCAGACCGGGTGCGAGTACAAGCCGCGCGTATCCGGAGCCGTCGCCGGCCAGGCGATCAAGATTCGCAACAGCGACGGCACGCTGCACAACGTGCACGGCTACCAGGACGGCCAGACCGCGTTCAACCTGGCCCAGCCCAAGGGCGCAAAGGACATCGAGCGAAAGGTCCAGGGCAAGACCACTCTCGAGCTCAAGTGCGACGTGCACCGATGGATGCGCGCCTACGTTCGCATCACCGAGCATCCGTACTTCGCGGTGAGCGGCAGCGGCGGATCTTTCGAGATCAAGGGCGTGCCGCCGGGCTCGTACACGCTGCGTGCGTGGCATCCGGTTCTGGGTGAGAAGACGGCGAAGGTTACGGTCAAGCCGGGCAAGGCCGCGAAGGCCAAGATTCAGTTCTAGGCTGCAGCTGCGGCTGCTGCGGCGGCGGCTGCGGCGGCGGCGGCGGCGGCGGCGGCGCGGCTGTACTTGCGAAGGACTCTGTCGTAGAGCGGGGCTGCGTAGTGACTACCGCGGCTGGGTGGTAGAGAAGGACTCTGTCGTGGAGCGGGGCTGCGCGGTGGGGGGTGTCCGTGCTCAAGCATACGGTCCGCCGACCCGCCGGAAGTGGAGCGCAGGGCGTCGTGCCGAGCTTCAACACCAGCGCGTGCGGTCCGAACTGCGCGCGGACACCCCCCACCGTCTCCGCCCCTCGGCTAGGTCGGCGTGCCCGGTTCGGCACGGGGAGTGGGGGGATTACTGTCGGTGCCGGCCCGTGGGCCGGCAGATTGTTGCAAGCCGGCGCGGCTGTGAACCTCAGCGTACCGCCTGATCGCTGGCACCGTAGCGTCGGCACCCGTTGCCATCTCGGCGTTAGAACGAAGATCCGCGCAGCACCGGCGTCGGCATCAGCGTTAGCTGCGGCGTCAGCGACAGCGTCAACCTCAGCTGCGGCGTCAGCGTCGGTTTCGGCCGCGGCTTCAGCGTTGGCTCCGGCTTCAGCGTTGGCTCCGGCTCCGGCATCGGTGTCGGCTTTGGCGTTGGCTTTGGCGTTGGCGTTGGCGTTGGCGTTGGCTCCGGCTCCGGCTCCGGCTCCGGCTCCGGCTTTGGCTTTGGCTTTGGCTTTGGCGTTGGCGTTGGCGTTGGCGTTGGCGTTGGCGTTGGCGTTGGCGTTGGCGTTGGCGTTGGCGTTGGCGTTGGCTCCGGCTTTGGCTTTGGCTTTGGCTTTGGCTTTGGCTTTGGCTTTGGCTTTGACTTTGGCGTTGGCGTTGGCGTTGGCGTTGGCTCCGGCTTTGGCTTTGGCTTTGGCGTTGGCGTTGGCGTTGGCTTTGGCTTTGGCTTTGGCTTTGGCTTTGGCTTTCAAAGGAGGCTCGGCCAACGTCGTCTTCCCGGCCACACGATGCCCAAAAGGATGCTCGATGACGTCCGCGGCCGCGTTGGGTTGCAACGATCTGCCGGCCCACGGGCCGGCACCGACAGAAGCCCTCCCCATCTCCCCCGGGTGCGCCGCCAGCGCCAGCTAGCCAAGGGGCGGAGACGAGGGGGCTGTCCGCGCGCAGTTCGGACCGCACGGGCCAAGGTCCATGCTCGGCACGACGCCCTGCGCTCTACGAAAACGGGTCGGCGGACCGTATGCTTGAGCACGGACAGCCCCCTCGCGCAGCCCCGATGCACAACGCGTCCTCCCTGCACGCGCTTCACCACTCAGCACCGACGCACAAAGCGCGTCCGCCCGACGATCATGAGCACGAGCGCCCAGCGCCGGCACTCTGCGCCGAGCGGTCGAGCGGGCTAGCGGCGGCGCCGCGTGCGCTTGCGACTCGCGCGGGCCGAGCGAGTCGCCGTCGTCGCCGTGACCTGAGCCGACAAAGCCGCGCGAGCCTGGCGGGCCAAAAACGGCAGCACCTGGCGCTTCGTCACCGACTCCGTCACCGCGAGCACGCAGTCGCGCGTCGAGCGCGCCACGCCAGTGCGGCTGCTGCCCCCGACGACCTTGCCACGCCCGGTCGCCGACGCGAACTCGCCGGCCCGAAGCCGAAGGCGCTGGTCGGCTCCCTCCCAGGAGCTAACGCGCACTTCGACGGCGCAGGCGACCTCGACGCCGCCGCCGGAGCGGCGCGCGCGCACGTCGGAGACGGTTGCCTTGACGTAGAAACCAGCCGCCCGGGCGCGCTGAAGCTCCGCCCGGCTGGGCAAGCCGTCGGCGCGCATTCCGTAGCGATAGCGGGGAGCCCCCTGACGAATCGCCGTCCGCAGCGTGCCGTCGAGGGCCCGCAGGTCCCGGGACGACACCCGCCGGCTTCGGTCGCTCGCGGTGTCGATGGCCACGAACACTTCGGACAGGGTCCGAACCGGCGACTCGCGAAGCGATTCCCACTGGGTAAGCGTGCGACGCGCGAGCCGGCGCACCTTGCTGCGGCGATCTCGGCGGGCGGCGCGCTCGAGCGCATCAATGACCCGCTTGCGGACGGCCGACGGCACGGACTCGTCGGCCTGCTTGGCCAACGAGCGAACAGCCAGCTCCCGGACGGTCGACCGGGAGTCTTTGACGAGCGCCCTGGCCAGGGCCGACAGCGCCCGCGGGTCGTCGCTTCTCGACAGCCACAGGGCGGCCGACAGGCGCACCTTGTAGTCCCCGCGACGCAGCTGCTTGGCCCGAACGTCCACGGCGTCGGCGGCCGCCGCACCCGCTCCCAGTGCAACTAGCACCAAAGAGAGAGTAAGCGCCCAAACAACTCGCCGCATCTTAGAAAACTACCACGCGCGGATCTGCTCCGGATCACGAAAACACGCCCGAACCCCAAAAAAATCGGCATCTTAGGGTGTGCAAACGACGCACCTAGAAGGGCCTGTAGGAGGCCGCCGCACCCGCCTGCGAAACGGAGTGAGCCTGGCTCACAGTTCTTTCGAACGCGAAGCGGGAGTGTAAGCGCCCCCAGCGGTCCACGTTTCCGAAACGGCTGGCCGCCGTTTGTCGCGAACACGGAGTTTTCCCATGAACCGCATGTCCTACGCCCTCGTTGTCCTTCTCCCCTGTGCCGCGCTTGTGGGCCCCGGGTGCGGCGCCGCTCGCTACAAGTCCGCCCCGGCCGCCGAAGCCCTGGCCGTCGCCGCCGCCCAGCCGGCGCCCCGGCCCCTCGAGCGCTCGGTGTTCGCCCGCGATCCCAACGGCCAGCTCTCGGAAACCCGCCTGCAGGAGATTCTCGACGCGCCGCTGGAACTGGCCTTGCCGGCCCGGGTTGGCGTCCTGCCCGTGGTCGCGGCGGCCGATTGGCGGGGTCCAAGCCCCGACTTCGCCCCCGCCCCCGCCGCGGCCGCCGAGCTGGTCGCGGGCCTGCGCGGCGCCGAGCCGTTTTCCCTGGTGAGCGAAATGATGCCCATCCCCTCGGGCGCCCTCGGCATGGAGGCCCTGCGCGAGGTCGCCGCCCGCTACTCCTTGCGCTACGTGGTCCTGTACCGCGAGGAGCTGCGCGACCGCCGCCGAAGCAACGCCTGGGCGACCGGCTACGCCACCCTGGTCGGCGCGCTGTTTTTGCCCGGCGACACTCTGCGCGTGTCCGGCTACACCGAGGCCAGCCTGTTCGACGTCAAGACCGGCCTGCTCCTGTTCACTGTCCGTCGCCGGGTCATCGGCGAGCGGCGAACCAACCCGTGGCACACCGGCGACAAGCTCGAGGCCCTGCGGGCGAAGACGACCGTCGAAGCCGCCCCCGAGCTCGCCAAGGACCTGCGCCAGGCCGTCTATCGGTACGCCGAGGCCGTGGGGGTGGAAAACACGCGCCGCGTTGCGGCAAACCCGGCATCGCCAACCGCACCGCCGTTGCAGCCCCTGTAGGACGGCCGGCACCCGACCGACGGCCGGGGCACGCCACGAGTGAGCGTGATTCCTGCGGATCACCGGCGAGGGTGCCGTGGACGATTCCCCGGTGGACCGGCGAGGTTCGTTCGCACGAAAGTCGTCCCCGCAGGCCCCGTTCGGGGTCTCGAACTCCCACTCCCGAATCTACTAAGCAACTGAAATCGCTGTTGGAGAACCATCGAGCGGGGCGGCATCGCGCTTGCTTTCAAGGGGGGTACCGTGACCACCGTCCTCGTTCCAGCAGTTCTGATCGGACTCGCCCTGGCGGTCATGTGGGTCGTCTCCAACCTCGCCGAGCGCAAAAAGGCGCGCGTGGCATCGGGGGCAGCGCCACAGGCGGCCGCTCCGCGAATTCTGGTCCACAGCATCAACGACGACCGCTGCACCGGCTGCGACGCCTGCGTCGCCGTGTGCCCAACCAACGTTCTCGATCTCATCGACAACAAGAGCCGGGTGCTTCGCTTTGGCGACTGCATCCAGTGCGAGCAATGCATGTGGGCCTGCCCCACCGAGGCGCTGGTCATGCACCTCGAGCACACCGAGCCCCCGACCCTCACCATGGCGGAGCTCGACACCAACTACATGACCAACGTCGACGGCATGTACCTGATCGGCGAAGTCGCGGGAAAACCGCTGGTGAAGAACGCGGCCAACATCGGCCGCGGGGTCGTCGAGCACATGCTCGCCAACGGCCTTCAGCAGGGCCCCGGCGGCGACGAAGTGGACGTGGCCATCGTCGGCTCGGGCCCCGGCGGCCTGTCCGCCGCCCTTACCTGCATTCAGCGCGGCCTGTCCTATGTCGTGCTCGAAAAAGAACAGATCCTGGCCTCGACCGTGGCCCGGTACCCAAAGGGCAAGCTGGTCATGGCCGAGCCCTACGACTGCCACAACTACTCCCTGCTGCCGGTATTCGACTCGAGCAAAGAAGAAATCGTGCCGCTGTGGGAGCAGGTCGTCGAGCTCGTCGGCATGAACGTGCGGCGCGGCGAAGCGGTCGAAGGCGTTAAGCAATCCGGCCGGTCGTTCGAAGTTCGCACCACCGTGGCGTCCTATCGCGCTCAGCGCGTCGTACTGGCGACAGGCCTGCGCGGCAAACCGCGAACCCTCGGCGTGACCGGCGAAAACCTCCCCAAGGTGCACTCGCTTCTCGAAGATCCGGACGAGCACGCCGGCAAAGGCGCCCTCGTGGTCGGCGGCGGTGACAGCGCCATCGAAGCCGCACTGGCTCTCGCCGACTCCGGCGCCAAGGTCATCCTGTCGTACCGCGGCCGCTCGTTTTCGCGCGCCGCCGCCAAGAACAAGCAGCGGGTCGCCGAGTACGCCGCGCAAAAGCGTCTCAAGGTGAAGTTTCAGAGCAACGTCGCCGAGTTCACCGACGATGCCGTAACGCTTTCCATGGCCGACGGCACCTACAAGAAGTACCCCAACGACGTCGCGTTCGTGCTGATCGGCGCGGATCCGCCCGTTAAATGGCTCACCAGCCTCGGCATCAACTTCGTCGAGCGCCCGCATACCTTTCAGCTCGGACCGAGCGACGCGTTCGTCGGCCGTTTCATCGGCGGCGCGGTTGCCGAGTGCCCGCAGGACGCCCAGAACGCGGCCGCCATCGTGCTGGGTCGCGAGGTCGCGCCGGCCGGCGGACGCGGCAAAACCCCGATGCCGAAGATCATCGAGAGCGGCCGCAAGTGGATCGCCTCGGCGTCGTCGATCTTTACGTCGGCCGAGCGCAAGGTCGACGCGCCCATGTCGCTGTCGGAGTTCGCCAAGCGCGGTCAGCAGCGCCAGCGCAGCCGGGCTCACCACGGTCGCGGACGCCGCGACTCGCTGCCGCCCGAAGAGCGGACCCGCGTGCTGCGCATGCTGCGCGACGACGGCGCCCGCCTCGCCGACGAAGAGTCGTCGGTGGACCTCTACAGCAGCGCGGCCCAGCCGCCGCCCTCGGCGCCGGTCTTCGACGACGACTCGCCCCCGCCCATGCGCCTCGGCTCGCCGCCGCCGACCCTGGGCGGCCCACGCGCACCGGCCGCGGGCAGCTCGCCAACCGCGCGCAGCAGCTCGCCCAAGCCGGCGCTCATCGTCGGCCTGGCCAGCGCCCGGCAGCGCCACGGGCGCGGCACCCCGCCCCAGTCGAGCGTGCCGCGCCACGACGACGGCCTGCGCAACAACGACTTCGTCGCCGACGAAGCCACGCGGACCCTGGACGCCGACGCCGCCGAGCGCTTGCTCTCCCAATCGCGAGTGAGCAACCCGCGGCCCCAGGCGCCCCTGCGCCTGGAATCCGATTTCGGCGACTTCGCCGACGGCGACGAGGCCACCAAGGCCGTGAGTTTCGACGCGGCGGCCATGATGGCGCGGGCGGGCAACGATGGACTCGACGAGCCGACGCGCGTCGCCGACGTCTCGGCCCTGGCCGATTTCCCGGACGTGCACGACGAAGCCACCCGGGCCGTTCGCATTGATTCCGCGGAGTTGATGCGACACAGCGCCGGCCGGCGGGGCGGGGCTCCGACCCACCTGTCCGAGCTCGACTGGGACCTGGACGAGTAGCGCGGAGGGCAAACAGCGCCCGGCCCGGCCTCGGGGCGGAGCCTCGAGCAGGGCCGTCGTTTCGGCGCCTTGCGCCTGCGGGGAGCGGTGTGTTAGATCGCCGCGACCCTATTACACACGGTGACCCGAGAGGGTGCGCTCCGTGGCGTCTTTTGCCCATCTGGGCCGGCGCTAGCGCACCCCCGACGACGGCGCCGGAGGACTCAACGGAGACAACATGGAAGACGTAGTCGCAACCGCACAAAACCCCATCGGCATGCGCCAGCTTCTCGAAGCCGGCGTCCACTTCGGCCACAACACGGGCCGCTGGAACCCGAAGATGAAGCAGTACATCTTCGGCGCCCGCAACGGCATCCACATCATTGACCTGCAGCACACGGTCAAGCTGTTCAAAAAGGCGTTCCAGTTCGCCATCGATGTGACCACCCGCGGCGAGAAGATCCTGTTCGTCGGCACCAAGAAGCAGGCCCAGGACGTCATTCGCGAGCACGCCGAGCGCTCCGACCAGTTCTTCGTCACCCAGCGCTGGCTGGGCGGCACCCTCACCAACTTCAAGACCGTCAAGGGCTCGCTCGACCGCATCAAGGGCATCGAGAAGATGGCCGAAGACGGCACTATGGCGAACCTGCCCAAAAAAGAGCAGCACATGAAGCGCCGTGAGTACGACAAGCTCATGAAGTCGCTCGGCGGCATCAAGAACATGTCGCAGCTGCCCGGCGCGATGTTCGTGGTCGATCCGGCCAAGGAGCACATCGCCATCGCCGAGGCGCGCAAGCTCGAGATTCCGGTGATCGCCATCGCCGACACCAACTGCAACCCCGACTTGATCGACTACGTCATCCCGGGCAACGACGACGCCATTCGCGCCGTGCGGCTGTTCGCCAGCCGCATCGCCGACGCCTGCATCCTCGGCGGCAAGCTGCACAAGGAGCGCGCCGCCGGCCGCGCCAAGCAGGTCGTGGACGACAGCGAGAAGGTCATCACGGTCCACTCGGGCGGCGACGGCCCCAAGGTCGAGATCGCTCAGGGTGGCAGCATGCTGCCGCCGGAGGCGTCCGCGACTCCCGAGGAGCCGCCGCAGTCCTAGGCAGACCGGGGCGTTGACGGCCAGCCGCCACCGCGGCTGCCCCTCCTGCCCCAACCCTCGATTGACCAGCCATCGCCCGCGCTTCGGCATTTCACCGAGCGCGGGCTTTCGAACATCCGACCCCCCACAAACGTCAACGGAGAAGCATCGTGGCCAAAGTTTCCGCGACAATGATCAAAGACCTGCGCGAGCGCACCGGCGCCGGCATGTCCGACTGCAAAAAAGCCCTCGTCGAGTGCGACGCCGACATCGAAAAGGCGATCGACTTTCTGCGCAAAAAGGGCCTGGCCAAGGCAGCCAAGAAGGCCGGTCGCGCGGCTACCGAAGGCGCCGTGACGTCCTACATCCACATGGGCGGCCGCATCGGCGTGCTCCTCGAGGTCAACTGCGAGACCGACTTCGTGGCGCGCAACGAGGACTTCGTCCAGTTCACCAAGGACGTCGCCATGCAGATCGCGGCCCTCAACCCGCTTTACGTCAGCGGTGACGAGATTCCCGAGGCCGAGGTCGAGCGCGAGAAGAAAGTGCGCATGGACACGGCCAAGGAAAGCGGCAAGCCCGAGAAGATGCTCGAAAAGATCGTCGGCGGGCAGCTGGCCAAGTGGAAGAAGGAAATCTGTCTGCTCGACCAGGCCTGGGTCAAGGACGACAAGAAGACCATCGCGGGGCTGCAGCAGGAGCTGGTGGCCAAGCTTGGCGAGAACATCCAGGTTCGCCGGTTCGTCCGTTTCGAACTCGGTGAAGGCCTCGAGAAAAAGGCCGATGATTTCGCCGAAGAGGTAGCCAAGCAGGCCGGTCTGTAATAACCATTTCTCAATATGGCCGAGCCTGCTTTCCGAAGGATCCTGCTCAAGCTTTCGGGTGAGGCGCTGGTCGGCGGCGAGGGCTTCGGGATCAGCCCCGAGGTCCTCGACTTCGTCGCCGACGAAGTGGCAGAGCTGTCCGGGCTCGGCATCGAGATCGCCATCGTCATCGGCGGTGGCAACATTTTTCGAGGCGTATCGGATTCGGCGCGCGGCATGGACCGCGCGTCGGCCGACTACGTCGGCATGCTGGCCACGGTGATGAACGCCCTGGCCCTGCAAGACGCGCTCGAGCGCCGCGAGGTCATCACGCGGGTGCAAAGCGCCATCAAGATGGAGCAGCTCGCCGAGCCCTACATTCGGCGGCGCGCCATCCGCCACCTCGAAAAGAAGCGCGTCGTTATCTTCGCGGCCGGCACCGGCAACCCGTTTTTCACCACGGACACGGCGGCGTCGCTGCGGGCCATGGAGATCGGCGCCGAAGTCCTGCTCAAAGCAACCAAGGTCGACGGGGTCTACGACAAGGACCCGCACAAGTTCGACGACGCCCAGCGCTACGCTCGGGTGTCGTTCGACGCGGCCATTCGCGAAGAGCTGCGCATCATGGACGCCACGGCGTTTACCCTGTGCAGGGACAACAACCTGCCGATCGTCGTTTTCAACCTGCGCAAGCAGGGCAACATTCGTCGGGTCGTGTCCGGCGAGAGCATCGGCACGGTGATCGAGCGCGACCTCGACGAGACCGTGCTCGCGGAGGGCTAACCCATGGTCGACGACATTCTTTCCGAAGCCGACGAAGGCATGAACAAGGCGATCGACGCCTTCTCGCGCGAACTCACCAAGGTCCGCACGGGCCGCGCCAACCTGTCTTTGCTCGACGGCGTCAAGGTCGATTATTACGGGTCGCCGACGCCGCTGAACCAGGTCGCGGCGCTCAACGTCGCCGAGGCCCGGCTGATCACGGTCAAGCCGTGGGAAAAGAACATGCTCGGCGCGATCGAAAAAGCCATTCGGGCCAGCGATCTGGGACTCAACCCCATGGCCGACTCCGAGCTCATCCGGCTGCCCATTCCCGCCCTGACCCAGGAGCGGCGCAAGGACCTGGTCAAGCTCATCAAGAAGATGACCGAGGACGCCCGGGTGGCCGTCCGCCAGGCCCGGCGCGATGCCAACGACACCCTCAAGAGCCTGGAAAAGGACAAGGACATCTCGGAAGACGAGTCCAAGGCCGGGCAAAAGAAGGTCCAGGACCTGACCGACAAGTTCATCGCCAAAGTCGATCAGATGGGCGAAAAGAAGGAAGAGGAGCTGCTCGAAATCTAGAGCGCGGCCGAGGCGACTCGAGCCAACCGTACGCGGCAGCGAACGCGGGCCCACCCTCGGGCCCGCTTTTTTTTGGCCCGGCGAGCGAGCCTCCGATTCCCGACATCGCCGCGCCCAAACCGGCCTCGGCGACCTGCCCAGCCGGTTGGTGATATGATCGAGTCGTGGCCGAGCCCGAGGTAGGCACGCTGGTCGGCGAGCGTCTCGGTAAGTACGAGCTGCTGTCGCTGCTGGCGGTAGGCGGGACCGCCGAGATTTACCTGGCCCGCATCGGCGGCGAGGCGGGCTTCGAGAAGTTCGTCGTCATCAAGTGCCTGCTCGACCACCTGGCGCGCGAGTCTGAATTCGTCGACATGTTCCTCGACGAGGCCCGGCTGGGAGCGCAGCTGGACCATTCGAACATCGTGCAGACCCTCGAGCTGGGCAAGCACGACGGGCGCTACTTTTTGGCCATGGAGTACCTGGCCGGAATGTCGCTGGCCATGATGTACAACCTCGCCGGCGAGCGCCTGCCCGAGGGGATGCCCCTCGAACAGAGCCTCGCCCTGTGTGCCCAGGCCTGCGCCGGCCTGCACTACGCCCACGAGCGCACGACTCCGTCGGGGCAGGCCCTCAACATCATTCACCGAGACGTGTCGCCCCAGAACCTGGTGGTCTCGTTCGAGGGCGTGCTCAAGCTGGTCGACTTCGGCATCGCCAAGGCCGCCGTGCGCAAAACCAAAACGCGCACCGGAACCATCAAGGGCAAGTTCGCCTATATGTCGCCGGAGCAGTGTCTCGACAAGCCCATCGACCGGCGAACCGACATCTTTGCCCTCGGCACGGTGCTGCACGAGCTGGTGACCGGGCGGCGCCTGTTCAAGCGCGAAAACACCTACGACACGTATCAGGCGATCGTGAGCGGCAAGGTTCCGCGCCCGTCCGAGGTCAACCCGCTGCTCGACAAGCCCATCGACGACCTGGTCATGCGCGCCCTCGCCTACCAGCCCGATGAGCGCTACGAGAGCGCCGAGGCGTTCGGCGAAGCCATTCACCAGCTGCTGCACAGGCGCGGCAAACCGGTGGGTGCGACGGCGACGGCGCGCTTTATCGACAAAACCTTTGCCGCAGAGCTGTCGCTGCACGCCGACCGGATGCGCGAGCTGGTGTCCGACGGGCGCGCGTCGATGCAGGACATTACCTGGAACGCGCCCGCCAACGAGGGAGAAACCTCCATTCGGGCCGAGAGCGAGGAGCCGCTCAACTTCGACTCGCCGCCGCGGGCGCGTCCAGAAGCAACGCCTCCCCGCGACTTTGAAGACGATCAACCCACGCGCCTCGACGACCCCTGGGTGGCCGACGACGCCACCATCGACGAACCGACCATCGACGGCGAACTCTCCTCCACCTCGACCGCCTCCGCCTACGTCCACGGTCAGCCGACCGAGGTCGTGGACGACTCCGACGCAACGCGCGTCGAGCCGCCCGAGACCGGCGCGATCGCCCGAGCCACCAGCGCCGTGGAATCCGGCCCGCTCGGCAAGGCCCGAGCCGGCTCCCGGCCGATTCCGGGACGGCCCGGCTCGGCAGCTCCGCCCCTCGGCTCCCGATCGACGGTGGACGATGCGACCGTCGATGGCAAACGAGGCAGCCGAAGCAGCGGGGCACTGCCCGTTCGCCAGGACGCGACCGAAGACGACGACGACATGTCGACCATCGAGCGACCGCGGGACAGCCGCCGGGTCGTTCGAGAGCAACCGCAGGACACCCGGCGACGGCGCCCGACGGTGCCGCCACCGGTTCCAGCACTACCGGGCCCGCGCGGCGCCGCGGCCCGACCAAAGCCCCCCGCTCCCGCGACACTCGAACCATCGCCGGCCGCGATTCCCGCCCCGGCGGGCGGCGTCGAGGCGCCCTCGGCCACGAGCCCGACGGCATCCGCGGTCGCCAGGGGCGAGCCGAAGCCCGCCGCTACCGTGAGCCCCACGAAACTCGCCGCCGACGCCGGTGCCGTGCCGACGCTCGCCCGCGCGGCCCCACCCACGGCGAGCGTCACGGTCCCCGCCCTGCCAACGAGAACCGGCGGCCTGCGCTGGCGCGTCCTCGCCGTCGGATTCGCCGCCGCCGCCGTCGTCGGCCTGCTCGCAACGTCGGCCGTCCTCGCACTGTTCTAACCGCCACCGTCGCCTCGCCGAGACCGAGACCGGGCCCGCGGCCGAGACCGAACCCGCGGCCGAACCCGAGACCGAACCCGAGACCGAATCCGAACCCACGGGCGAATCCGAACCCGAGACCGAATCCGACCCCGGGGCCGAGACCGAGACCGGGCCCGAGACCGAGACCGAACCAGCGGCCGACTCCGAAGCTCGCCCCCGACTCCGAAGCTGGACCCCGAAGAAGCCAGGCGAGGCGCGCCCAGACACACGACGACGCTCAGGCCAACGCCTCCCTTTCGCAGCCGCGCCACCCGAACTACAAACTGCCGGCCCACGGGCCGGCACCTCCAGCAATCCCCCCCTCCCCCCACCGCGCCGCACGCGACCGCCCAAACGCCAAGGGGCGGAGACGATGGGGGCCGCCCGCGCGCAGTTCGGACCGCACGCGATGGGCTCGACGCTCGGCACGACGTTTCACGCCCTACCACGAGCCGACGGCGGACCGTATGCCTGAGCACGGGCGGCCCCCATCGCGCAGCCCCGATCTGCCAGCGCGTCCTTCGCTCGCCCCGGCGTTCTCGTGAAAGAGGCGCGCCGAGCTAACGCTCGATGCCGTAGCGGCGCAAAAGCCGCTCGAACGACTTGTAGTGAATGCCCGCCGTCTCCGCAGCCGCCCGCGTGTCGCCACCGGCCGCCTCCAACGCGTCGCGCAGATACTCGCGGTCGAAGTTCTCCCGCGCGTCCTTGAGCGACAGGCGCTGGCGCATGGACTGGCCAACCGTATCGCGCAGCTCGACGAGCCCCGCCAACCCGGACTTGCCGAGCTCGTCGGCGTCGGCCATGACCAGCGCCCGCTCGACCACGTTGCGCAACTCGCGCACGTTGCCTGGCCACGGGTGCGACTGCAGACGACCGAACGCCTCGTCCAGGTGGCCCGCCAGGGCGCTGGGCTCGCGCTTGAGAACGTGGCGCGCAAAGTGGGCAACCAGCAGCGGAATGTCCTCCCGGCGCTCGCGCAGAGCCGGAACCTCCAGCGGTATGACCGCGAGGCGAAAGTAAAGGTCCGCCCGAAACCGGCCGGCTTCGACCTCGGCCGGCAGGTCCCGGTGGGTCGCGGCGATGACCCGCACGTCCACCTGGACGGGCTGATCGCTGCCGACCCGGGTCACGGAGCCGGTGTCGAGCGCCCGCAAAAGCTTCGGCTGGAGCGCCAGTTCGAGCTCGCCGAGCTCGTCGATGAACAACGTGCCGCCGTTGGCCTGCTCGAACACGCCGGGACGTTCGCTATCGGCGCCGGTAAACGCGCCGCGCACGTGACCGAAAAGAGCGCTTTCGACGAGACTGGGCGCCACGGCACCGCAGTCGAACACCGCAAACGGCCGCTCGGCCCGGCGGCTGTGTTGGTGAATCGCCCGGGCGAGCACGTCCTTGCCGGTCCCGGTCTCCCCCGACAGCAGCACCGACGAGTCGGTCGCCGCCGCCCGGCGCGCCCGGGCAAATAGCTCCCGCATCACGACGCTGCGACCGATGGCGGGACCGAAACGGTCCTCGTCCGACAGCTCGATGTCGCGCTCGCCGGCGCCGAAGCGAGCGACCAGAACCGAGTCGCCGAGTTCGATGCGCGCGTCGGGCTCGAGGTACGCGTCGCGAACGCGAACGCCATTGACCCGCGTGCCGTTGGCGCTGCCTCGGTCGACCAGGCGAAAGCCGCGTTCGTCGGCGCGAACCCGGCAGTGGAAACGCGACACGGTCGGGTCGGCGACCACCAGGTGGTTGCTGGGATCCGAGCCGATGGCGAGCTCGCGCTCGACCATCTCCGAGACAGCCCCGGCCGACGGGCCCGACGCGACCTCGACTTGCAGCTCCCGCACCCGCACGGTCACCGCGCGCCGGGCCACCGACAGCACCGTCGTGGCCCGGAGGCGAGGGTCCGGTTCCGCCATGGGGCCATGGTAGCGCTCGGGAGCCGCGGACTGGAACCGATCGGTTCCCCGAGAGCCCACGGGTTCCCGCCGCGAAGCTATAAACATCTGATTTTATTTATTCGCCGAGGTGGAATGGGGGTTGCTCACCTAGGGCCCATGACCTGGAACCGACTCCTTTGCCCCTGTGTCGCCGCCGTCGCCTTGCTGGCGTTGGCCGCTCCCGACGCCGAGGCGCAAGCGCGCGGCGGCGCCTTCGAGTCCGACAAGACCTTTGGCCTCGGCATCATGCTGGGCGCGCCCACCGGCCTGACCGGCAAGGTGTGGGCAGGCGGACAGCTCGCTATCGACTTCGGCGTCGGTACCTACGTAAACCGCAACTACGACGACGACCTGCACGCTCACGTCGACGTGCTGTGGCACCCGGCCGTCGTTGCCAGCACCGCGAGCTTCGACGTGCCGTTCTACGTGGGCGTCGGCGCGCGCGTGCTCGAGTACGACTACTACTATTACGACGACGACTACTACTATGACGGGTACACCCACGTGGGCGTACGCGTGCCCTTTGGCCTGTCCATGGACTTTCGCCGGGCGCCGATCGATGTGTTCGCCGAGGTCGTGCCGGTGCTCGACTTCGTCACCGATCGCGACGGCCGCCGCGATCGCCGCCGCGACAACTTCGATCTGTCGGGCGCCATGGGCGTTCGCTACTACTTCTGAGCCGCGAGCGGGCCCTGGCCGCGCACTCTAGGCGACAGACTCGGTCCGGCCGACCATCGGCGCGAGCATCTCGGCGGCGTCGAGGGCCAGGCTAGCCGTGGCGATCGCGTCCACGGGCTCGTCGCCCACCACGGTCAACCGCGGCAGCGTCTCGAAGTGCGCACGCAAGGGCCCCACCCGGCGCTCGTAGCCGCGAAGCGGTACGCGCAGTCCGTCCGGAACCACCACCGCCGCGTGCCCCAACGGCGTGCCGCCCGACACCAGGCGCGCGCGGCGGGCGTCGCGCCACAGGCGCTCGGCAAAGTCGTCGGGGTGGTCCAGGTGCTCGAGGGTTCCCACCGCCTCACAGCAGACAAAGCGGCGCCCATCTTCGGCATCTGCGGGGGCGACGATGGCGCCCCGCACCAGCGTGTCCGCGGCATCGTAGTCGACGACGAAGTCGAGACGTCCAAGCTGGTCGGGCACAACCTCGAAGTAGTGAAGCACCGTGGCGACGTCCTCCACGGCGTCGGCAACGCCAAAGCGCTCGCCGAAAGCGCGGTCCAGAGCGCGCAAGCCCGTGGTCCAAACCAGCTCGTCCCCGAGAACCGCGTCGCCGTTGTCGAGCCCGATGACCACGCCGACGTCCCGGTCGCGAACGGTGTCAATCGCCCTGCCGGTGATGATGGTGCCGCCGTTGCGAACGATCTCCTGCTCGAAGCGCTCAACCAGGGCCCGCCCCGCCCCCGCGCCGAGCACCAGGGCGGACTCGGGCGAGCGGCCGGGCAGCGCCACGCGCCCCGTGAGCTCGGGACAATGGGCCAGCACGCGGGCCACCGAAGCGGGCGCGCACAGCAGCCGGTCCAGCGGCGCAGCGGCCGACGACGACGGCGCTAGCTCACCGGCGTCGATGCCGACCAGTTTGCGAACGGCCCGCGACAGGAGCTCGGCGGCCGTAACGCCGAACCGGTGGGCCGCGGCGTCGAACAGGCTGTCGGCTCCGCCGTCTCCCAGACGCGACGCGGCCGCGGCCAGCTCGTACACGACGTCGCGGGTGACCGAATCCCCCAGCGCCGTCAGGTCGGGCAACAGCGTTCCTTCGGTCTGAATCCCGTTGAGCTGCGACGCGACTCGCGGCACCGCGGGCGCCGCCTCGCCGCCGAGAAGCTCGAGCCAGGCGTCGGCCTGTCGGCTGTCGCAGGTGGCCCAGAGCCGGCAGGCGAGATCCAGAGCGGCGCCGCGCCACTGAAACGTTCCCAGGCCCGGCGCCACCGCCGGCGACTCTTCGATCAGTGTGACCGCGCAACCGCGGCGGCCGAGCTCGTAGGCAGCGGTAAGTCCGGGCAGGTCACTGCCGACAATCACGACGCAGGGTGGCTGCATACAGAGTCGTGAATGCAGCGCCCGTGCCGGCTGAGAAGCCCGATAAGATCAGGCCCTTAGCCCTTCACCTTTGCCCGGCGTCGCCAACTCTGACGCCGGTCGCGCCACCGTCTGGCGCGACCCGGCTACTCGGCGACGCCGCCGTCTGCCTTGGGATCGTAGACGGCTTTTGCGAGCTCGCGGCTTCGCAAGCTCATAGACAACACCGTGCCCGGGCCCTTGTACCAGCCGGCCGCCAGGAACAGGTGGTAGTTCTTGATGTCGTCGGCGACCGGCTTGCCGTGGGCCTTTTTGCCCGGGTTGCCCGTGATGACCCGGACCCTTTCGCCGGGCGCCATCGTAAAGCCCGGCTCCATGGTGCCGAGGCTCCGCGGTCGGCCGCTGCCCTTGCCGGCCTCGACCGAGCAGTTCTTGCTGGTAAACGGCCCGTCGCCGGCGTTCTCGACGACGAACCACTCGTCGTTGAGCTGCTTTTTGTCGGCGGCCGGGTGAATCTCCACGATGCGAATCGGCATGGAGCGCGCAGCTTACAGGGGCCGCCCTGGTTTGCCGAGTGCATCGGGGAACGCGTTTTGCGCCCGCCGGCCGCCCCTCCACGCGCCGACGCGCACTCGTTTTCCCCGGGCTGCCGGGCCGCCCGGCCACCGGGCAGCCTATACTGGGACGGTGTCGCGCCGCGCAGCGCTGCTATTCGCGGCCGCCATCGCCTGCGGCCCGCCCCCGGCTCCCGTGGCGGCGCCGTCGGTCGAGCAACAACAGTTTGCGGCGGCGCAGGTGGTTCTCGAATGCGCGGGAACCGGGGGGCGCGACTGCCTGCACCGCACGGACGCAGCGCGCGCATGGCTGGCCCTGGGCCAGCTCGAGCTCCTCGCCACCGTGCCGGCTCCGGTGGTGGGAACCCGGCTGCTGAGCGCCTACGACCGCATCCGGACCGGCAACGAGGCCGGCCGACGACTCGCCGCCCTGCTGGAAGCGGCGCGCCCCATCGCCGACGACCTGTCGTGCCGGCCGACAACGAGCGCGGCCATCGGCGCCGACATGCGCCGCCGGCGCGAGGAGCTGATCGACATCGCCACGAACCTGGGCCTGGCGACCACGCCGCTGTCGTCGGTGGTCGCCGAGCTCGACGCCGTGGCGACGGGCCTCGACCCGACGTTTCTCGTCGTCGCCCGCTGCCGGCGCGGAGACCTGTTCGTGTTGCTGGCGCCGCCGGCGACGGCAACCGAGACGGCCCTCGACGATGCCCCGACCCGCTCGCGCCCCGATGGCGGCTGGCGCCCAGTGGCGCTCGCCCCGGCCCGCGGCGACCTCGAGCGCGGCGCGCCCCTCGGGCCTCGCGATCCAGCTCCCCCCATCGACGACGCCCCGGCCGCCGACGGCATCGACCCCTGGATCCCCGTGGGCGAGGTGGACCTGTGAACCTGCGCGGGGGAATTCTGGCCGCGATTGCCCTGCTGGGGGCCGGCACCGCGACCGCACAGCCGGCGCCGGGGCCGCTCGCCTTTCCCGACCTGCTGCGCGCCCACGTCGACGCCCGGGTCGGCTTCGAGCGCCTGCCGTCCGGCGCCACCGGCGCGCCGGTCGGTGAGCCGGCGGTGTACGTAAGCGTCACGTCCAAGGCGGTGCTGCTGTACGGCACGGCGGTGATCGCCCTCGATCGCGGCCGTCCGTCGGCCGGCGAAGTTCAGGCGTGCGCGTCGGCGGCCCCGTGCCTTCCAGCCGTGCGCGACGCCGTCCGACGCGCTCGCGCCGACCTCGCGCGCGAGACTCGGCAGTCGCCCGACGTGCTGCTGGTCGCCGCCGGCGACGCGCCGTACGCGACCCTGCTGCTGGTCGTGAGAAGCGTGGCCGAGGCCGGTGCGGCGCGCTCGATGAAACTGGTTACCCGCGCCGATCAGCAGCTGCGAGCCCTCACCGTGTGGACCACGCCGGGCCGACGGATCGCCGTAGGCGACGCCGCCAACCCGGCCATCATCGCCAGCTCGATCGGCCCGGATCGAGCGGTCACCGTCGCCACCACGCGCTTTTACAGCCGCGCCCCCCGCCGGTTTCGCGGCATCGGCTCGGCGCTGAGCTACCTGGGGCGACTGCAGCTGCAAAGCGGTCGCTCCACCCACTTCATCAGCGGCGCCGCCGGCGCCCGGGTCGCCGACGTCGCGGCGCTTGCCGTCGCCGCCAGCGACATCTTCGAGCACGTGGCGCTCGCGGGCCGCGGCGAGCGAACGTTCGCGGTCACGCGCTCGCGTTGATGCCGAGCAGCTTGTCCATCGTCTTTTGGTCGGCGGGCGGAAACTCGTACCGCGCCATCTGCTCCGAGGTCACCCAGCGCAGGTCGTTGACCGCCAGGGGCTGGGGCTCGCTGCCTTCGGCCAGGGTCACCGCGAACGTCGCCAGGTGCAGGTCGTAGCCATCGTAGGCGTGGGTGTGCTCGGCGAACGGCTGGGCCGCCGACACCTCGACGCCCAGGCGCTCTTTGACCTCGCGGGCCAGGGCCTGCTCGTCGGTCTCGCCGTGCTCGACCCGACCGCCCGGAAACTCCCACAATAGCGGCAAAAGCGCGGTGCGTTTGCGCTGGGTGATCAGGTACGCGCCGTCGCGCTCGATGACGGCGGCCACGACCCGTATCACTCGCTGGCCCATTGGCCGGCATTATCGTGGGTCCCCAGCCGATTGCAACGGCCGCGGCCTGAGGTATTTTCGGCCCGTGGGTGTCAAACGAATCGAGGCCGAAGAAGCAGCCCGTTTGCTCGACGAGGGGTACACGTATATCGACGTGCGCTCGGTGCCCGAGTTCGCCCAGGGACACCCCCCCAACGCCTACAACGTGCCGTTCATGAACATGATCTCGGGCAAGGGCCTGGCCGCCAACCCGGCGTTCATCGACGTAATGAAGGCAAACTTCGACGCCGGCGACCGGCTGATCATCGGCTGCCGGTCCGGGGGCCGGTCCGCCAAGGCCGCCAGCCAGCTCGCCCAGGCCGGGTTTACCAACCTGTGCGACCTGCGGGGCGGCTTCGACGCCGAGATGGGCCCGGGCGGGGCGGTTGCCTGCCCGGGGTGGAGCCGGTGCGGGCTGCCCACCGAGACCGAAGCGCAGGTCGGGCGCGACTACGACACCCTGTCGACCGCCACGCGAACTTGAAGCGAGATCACCGCGTCGCGATCGGGAACGTCGAGCCGGCCGCTCGCAGGGCGAAGTGGCTGTCGCCACCGTCAACCGGCTCGATTCCCTCGGCGATGACGTAATACGCCGGCGTCGTCACGCGCGCGACCAGTCGCCCGCCGCGCGCCCGGCAGTAGAGCGCGTCAGCGGCGCCAACCGCGAGGCTTTCGTAGTCGAGCTCTTGCTCGACGCCGTCGTTGGTGGCGACCAGGACGCGCTCGCCCTCCCAGCGCGCCGCGACCACCAGCAGGTGCGCGTCGTCGACGTCGAGATAGGCGTAGCGCTTGTCGTCGAGCCGCAGCACGCTGCGGCCGTCGTCGAGCACGTCGAGCCAGCGCAAAAAGGCCCGGTACAGCCCGGGGTGTTCGACCTGGCCACCCTCGTGCCAAAAGCGACCTTCCCGGTCCAGGCGGATGCCCGTCTGGCGAAACCGCTCCAGGGCGTCGGCGGCCGCTCGCTCGTCGGCGGTGAGGGCGGGGGGCTCCGCGCTATCGCTTTTGCCAGAGTTCGACACGTCTCCCTGGCAACGGGAGTAGGCTACGCGGTGCGGGCGCGCAACCGCTCCATGCGGTCCTTGGCGCGCAACTTGAGCTTCTTGAGCATGCTGGCCTCGACCCGCTCGTCGGGAGTGAGGAAGCGCTGGCCGGCGAGCTCGCGCAGCCGGGCATCGAAAGCTCGGTGTTCGGCGACAAGCCGGGTGAGCTCGTCGGCCTGGGCCTGCAGGTTCTCGGCAAGTAGCTCCGTTCCCATCTGCGCTAACGATAGCGCACGCCACCGTCGAATCTGTTGCGGGCCGGTTTCGCAGCCGCAACGGCGCCTTGACACGACCCGTCACGCGGGTTAACCACCCGATATCGCGGCGTTCCCGACGGGGCGCCGCCGGAAAGGCCATCCGCACAAATGAGCGACGCGAAAGCACCGAGGGTCGGCGTGGTAATGGGTTCGACCTCCGACTGGGACACCATGCGGCACGCGTCGGAGACGCTGAGCGAGCTGGGGGTGGCCCACGAAACCCAGGTCGTGTCGGCCCACCGAACGCCCGACAAGCTGTTCGAATACGCCACCACCGCGGCGGGGCGGGGGCTGCGCGCCATCATCGCCGGCGCGGGCGGGGCCGCCCACTTGCCCGGCATGCTCGCCAGCAAGACCTGGCTGCCGATTCTGGGGGTACCGGTCAAGTCGTCGGCGCTGTCGGGCCTCGACTCGCTGCTGTCCATCGTCCAGATGCCCGCCGGTGTGCCCGTGGGCACCCTGGCCATCGGCCGGGCCGGCGCCATCAACGCCGCCGTGATGGCCGGCTCGATTCTCGCTCTCGACGACGAGCGGGTGCGCGACGCCCTCGAGCAGTTCCGGGCCCGCCAGACCGAGCGCGCCATGGCCATGGGCGACCCGAGCGAGGGCGACGCGTGAAGCTCGGCATCCTGGGCGGCGGCCAGCTCGGCCGGATGCTCGCCCTGGCCGCCCACGACCTCGATATCGCGCCCTCGATCTACTCGCCGCAGCTCGACTGCTCGGCCGCCGTCACCCGCCACCAGGTGGGCGCCTGGGACGACCGCGGAGCCCTCGAGCGCTTCGCCGCAGACGCCGACGTGGTTACCTACGAGCTGGAGCAGCTGCCGGCCGCCACCCTCGAGGTGGTGTTGCAAACGGCCAAAGCCGCGCCCAGTCTCAAAGCGCTCAAGCGCTCCCAGGACCGGCTGCTCGAAAAGCAGCTGTTCGACGACATCGGCTTGCCGACGGCGCCCTGGGCGCCCGTGTCGAGTCCCGACGACGTGGCGCGGGCAGCCGAGACCGTGGGCTTTCCGTGCCTGCTCAAGACCCGCTACGGCGGCTACGACGGCAAGGGCCAGGCCGCGTGCTCCACGGTCGACGAGCTCGACGCCGCGTTCCGCGACTTCAACGTGCCGTCGATCGTCGAGCGGCGCCTGGACCTGATCCGCGAAGTGTCCGTGATTGCCGCGCGCAGCTGGTCGGGCGAGCTGCGCTGGTACGACCCGGTCGAAAACCATCACGAAGGCGGCATTTTGCGGGTGTCGCGCGCGCCCGCGACCGACGTCTCGTCCACCGACCTCGAGCGGCTGTCCGGCTTTGCCAGCGCCCTGCTCGAGCGCCTCGACTACGTCGGCGTGCTCGCCCTCGAGCTGTTCGAGACCGCCGACGGGTGGCTCGGCAACGAATTCGCACCGCGGGTGCACAACTCGGGGCACTGGACCACCGAGGGCGCCGAGACCAGCCAGTTCGAAAACCACGTGCGAGCGGTGTGCGACCTGCCCCTGGGTAGCACCCGGTCGCGCGGCCTGTCGGCCATGGTCAACCTCATCGGCCGCACCCCGCCCCTGGCCGAGCTGGCCGCCGTCGACGGCGCGCGCATCCACCTGTACGGCAAGACCGATCGGCCGGGGCGCAAAGTCGGCCACGTCACTGTGTGCGCCGAGGACCGCGCCGAGCTCGAGCGTCGCATCGCGGCGGTGCAAGCGACTCTCTAGGCGCGTCGGGGGCGAGCGAGCAGTCGAGAGAAGGACTCGTGCGGCGGAGCGGGGCTCCGCGATGGGGGGAGCGGTCGGGGGAAGGACTCGTGCAGCGGAGCGGGGCTCCGCGATGGGGGCTGTCCGTGCTCAAGCATACGGTCCGCCGACCCGCGTTCGTGGGGCGCAGGGCGTCGTGCCGAGCATGCACGCCAGCGCGTGCGGTCCGAACTGCGCGCGGACAGCCCCCATCGCTCCACCCCTCGGTCGCGCCGGGGCGCACTTGGTTCGGCTTGGGGGAAAGGAGATAACTGGCGGTGCCGGCCCGTGGGCCGGCAGATCGTTGCAACGGATCGCGGCTGCGGAGGCCCTCGGACCACCTGAGCGTCATCGTGTAGGCCCACGGTGTAGAACTCATGCGGCGAAGGAAATGACTTGATCGTTGCAACGGATCGCGGCTGCGGAGGCCCTCGGACCACCTGAGCGTCATCGTGTAGGCCCACGGTGTAGAACTCATGCGGCGAAGGAGATAACTGGCGGTGCCGGCCCGTGGGCCGGAGTCGGGACGGATCGCGGCTGCGGAGGCCCTCGGGCCGCCTGATCGCCATCGTGTAGGCCTGCGAGTGTAGAACTCATGAAGGCGGACGTGCGTTAAACCGGCTTGGAGCTGGGGCTCCGCGAGGGGAGTCAATTCCCGCAGCCGCTGGCACGAACCTACGCCGGCCGGATTCTTGTCCTCGGCTTCGGGCTCAGGCCGAAGCCGAGGTCGTTTCGCGGCCCCTTGGTCGGGACCGTACCCTGTCGTAAGGTAAGTGCGATGAGGCTGTGCGCCGACCGTTCGCGTCTCGCGACTCCGTCTGCGCACCGTGTCGTCTCGGCGTTTGTCGTGCTACTGGGGGCCGCTTCAGCCTGTCTCCCCTCGCCGGGCACTGCTGCCGGACCGCGACCGGCCGGGGAGAGCATCGCGGACGCGGAGTTGGCTGACGACCTCGACCAGCACGCACCAAAGAGCAAACTGGGGCGCGGCTTCACCGACTACGACGAGTTTCGTCAGACCCGCGTCTTCGGTTGGCGCGATGTGATCGCGGTGACCAGGGACGAACAAACTCTGTTCTACCTGGACTTTGTCGTGGTGACGGAAGCCCGAGGGGAGCCCGTACCTGCCGCTGAGCGAGTAGCAACTGTTCGTTTTCGATGGCTACCCGAGGAACCGGGGCGGTACACCGAATGCGCATCGGTGGATTTTCTGGCGGGTGGCGAAGCAGTGCCGGCTCGTCAAACCGAGGCGGAGAGGAGTTCGGTGGTCGCTGTGTTCTCGATGGCCGATCTGGAGCGCATGGCGGCGGGCAAAGAGCTCTCCGGTCGGGTGTGTGGCCGGGACGTTTTTCGGTTTACCGACGGGCAGGTACGCGAGCTTCGCCGTTTCTGGCGCGGCTTGCGCAAGGAGTTGGCGCAGCTCCCCCTTCCGAGCTCCGCCCCGGCTGCCCAATCGGAGGACGCAGCGCGGCAGGAGGCCTCGCGGGCGTTTCAGCGCGGGCGCGAGGCGTTCAAACGAGGCCGGTTCGAGCCGGCCTGTCGGGCGTTTCGCCGGGCCACGGTTCTGGCGCCCGACATCTTCGGGCCGTGGGTAGGGCTGGCGCGGTGCGCGGAGAAACTGGCCCGGTATGCGACGGCCTACGAAGCGTGCCGGCGGGCGCTGGGCCTGCTCGTATACAAAAAGAGCGCGGCCGCGCGGACCCAGGAAAGTGAATGTCGCGCCCTAACGACTCGCGTCGAGAGTCGAGTCGCGGTCGTCGAGGTGGTGCTGTCCGCCGACGCGGCCGCGCGCGGTTTTGCCGTGATCGTCAACGGGACATCGTCTGGCCGCAGGAAAACGATCGTGGACCCCGGCCCCGCGAACGTCTCGGTCCGGGTCGGTGGCAGCGTCCTTTTGTCTCAACAGCTCGTGTTGGCGCCCGGCGAGACTGTGACCCTCACCATCCCCGACCGCGCGGGTGACGCCAGCGCACCAAAATGAAAGCGATGTCGAAGCAACGGCCCGGAGCGAGGCACTCCCATTGAGAAGACCCACGCCGAGACTGACGAGTCGATCGTCGAGGTTCGCAAGGCCGTCGACCTGTCGGCCGGGGCCAGCGATCACCGGCGCACGGCCGATCTGCGGGCCTTAGTCGAGGTCGAAGACCAAATCTGGCGTGCTGCGCGTGGACGGTTTGGGTCCGCGGGGTGGTTCATCCGTGCCCGCGTCTTTTTCGCGGACAGAGGCGGTGGCGGTGGCTTTCTCGGGGGCTGGCTTGGAGCTGCGCGTGGGCGTGGCCCGGTCGCGGCGCCGGCGTGGCCGGTCGCGACGCGATGTCCGGGACGGCTGCCTGGTGGGCCGCGCGGTGCGGTCATCGGCCGGCGCCGATGATTCGACACCGCGGGCCTCTGCGCGAGCGTCCGCGTTACCCGCCTCCTCTGGGGAGCCGTTGTCCGCGGCTTGGTCGCTGTCGCCGTTGCTGTTGTCACTGCCGTGCTTGTCGGCGACATTGGCTGGGCCGGCGGCGGTCGTTTCCGGTCCACCTGCCCCCGCGTCCGCCGAACCGGTCGCATCGATGACCGACGGGGTCGGCAATGCCCGAGCTTCAGACGCTTGTTCCACGGCAGGAACCGGGTCGCCGGACGGAGCCGACACGGGATCGGCCGGAGCGCCCGGTGGTGCCCCCCGCACCAGCGCCCAACCGGTGAAGGCGAGCACCGCGGCGGCGCCGAACCACAACCAGCGGGGCGCGTGATGCGAAGCCTGGGAAGCCTCTGCTGGCGGGGGCGTCCGGCTGGCTGTCGGCGAAACTTCCGGCGCCCGAAAATCCCCCGCGGTCGCGATCGCGGTGCCCGTCTGCCCCGCGGGCGCGACGGTGGCCGACATGGGGGCGCGAGTGGTCGCCGGCTCTTTCGCGCCCGCCGGCGGCAGGCCGAAGCCGCGATTCGTTTCCCACTGGACCGGCTGGCTGGCTGGCTGTACTCCAGACGGGGCTTCGCTGCCGGCCTCGATCGCTGCGATCTTGGACACCAGCGTCGCGCCGTGGTCGTCGGCGAGAGGCGCAAGGACCCGGGCCAATGCAGCCACCGAAGGCAGGCGCAACTCGAGATCGCGCTGCAAACAGCCTTCAATCGCGCTGCGCAGCGCCCTCGGGAGGTTGTCATCCAGAGGCTCGGGCGGCGTGCTCAGCATGCGGGCGACCATCTCGGTGAGATTTCGGCCCTCGTAGGGGCACCGGCCCGACACAAGGAAGTACAGGGATGCCCCCAAAGACCAAATGTCGGTGCGGCCATCGACACTGCGCGCGCAGCGAGCCTGCTCGGGCGACATGAACGCCGGCGAGCCCAAAATAGCGTGCTCGGCGGTTTCGAAAGTCGTTTCGTCGTCGGCTGCTTCGTTGATCTTCGAGATGCCGAAGTCGAGCAGCTTGATGAGCGGCCGCCCGTCGAGCCCTACGGTCCGAAACATGTTGCGCGGCTTGAGGTCGCGGTGAACGATTCCACGGGCGTGAGCTTCGGCCAGGCCGACGCACACCTGCAGCGCGCAATCCGCCGCTTCGCGTGCTGACATCGGCCCCCTGGCCTTGACGGCGTCGTGCAGATCCTCGCCATCGAGAAACTCCATGACGATGTACGGCATGCCGTCTTCGAGCTCGCCGAGATCGAGGACGCGCGCGATGTTGGGCCCCTTGAGTTGGGCCGCGGCTTTCGCTTCTTTGAGAAAGCGCCGAACGACCTGAGCGCTATCGGTGCCCAGCGTCTCCCGACGGATGAACTTGAGCGCGACGCGTTCGGCAAGTCGCAGGTGTTCAGCCGCGACCACGACGCCCATCCCACCTGCACCGAGCACCTCGAGTACCCGGAACTTGCCGGCCAGTATGTCGCCGGGGGCGACGGGAGCATGCGGTTCGGTTTGCGCAGACATCGCGGGACTACCCGAAAAAACAGCATATCAGGCGCCCCGGCCCCCCCCGAGGCAATTGATGTCAGGCCGGGCCCGCCCGGGGTTTCGGACGAAGCCGATGAACCAGATTGAGCTAGGCGCAAACACCCGGCAGGGCGCGACTCCCGCCTTATGAGTGGGCGCTGTTGCGCAGCGGTGCAGAGCTCGAGGTCGCACGTCGGGCGCTCGCCGCGTTTCGGTCGGAGGCCGGCCGAGAAATGCAACGACGCCTTGAACCGGTAGCGCTAGTCGCTGTCGGTCGAGCCGCGAAACCGGCGCACGAGCGCGGCCAGGGCTGACAGCTGCCGGCGCCGGGCGGCGTTTTCGAGCAAGCACTCGGCCGGCGTCACCTCGCCATGGGAGGTCGCGCGGCGTGACGGGCGTCGCTCGTCTAACTCGTCCATCCCGCCGTTTTAGGGCATGAAACGCCGGGCGCAAGCGCTCGTTTCGAAACAGGCGGAATCGGGCCCGATCGCAAGCAAGATCGCGAAACGGAACCCACACCAGCGAGTCCCGAATCCTACAAAACGTTGCCCGCACCAGCCACCACCGCCACCGTCCGGCAGTCACCGGCCACACGATGACGATCAGGCGACCACCAACGCCACCCCAGAACCCGATAGGCCCCCCAAGCAACGATGGGCAGCACCGGCCACAAGATAGCGATCAAGCGACGGCCAACGCCACGCGGAACCCGATAGGCCAAGAACCAGCCCCCAGGCAACACTCGGCCGCACCGGCCACACGATGACGATCAGGCGACCGCCAACGCCGCGCTGCCGCGCTGCCTGACAACGATCTGTCGGCCACAGGCCGACACCTTCAGCAACCCCAACTCCCCCAGGGTGCCAGGGCGAGCCGACGCCGAGGGGCGGAGACACTGGGGGGTGGGCGCCCGCAGTTCGGACCGCACGCTCTGGTGTTGATGCTCGGCACGACGCCCTGCGCCCCACGCCCGGTCGCCAGCGGACCGTATGCCTGAGGACGACCACCCCCCAGTGCGCAGCCCCGATCGCCCAACACGTATGCCGCTACGGCAATGCGCCCCCCGCGACGCGCAATGCGAAGCCCCAAACGCCAAACGCCAAACGCCAAACGCCAAACGCCAAACGCCAAACGCCAAACGCCAAAGGCTCTCCCCAACGAATTCGAACCCCCGCGAACCGCGCGAAAACTAGCGAATATCCGGCGGCCGGCGATACGCCGGCTTGGCCGCCGCCGTGTCGGCCTCAACCGCCAGCCGCGCGATCGACAAAGCCGACGGCGTATGCCGCACGCGAAGCACCGTGCCCGCCGGGCCAATGTCGTCGGGATACGCGAGCGCGCCCGTACCCGCGATGGAAACGGGCGCGCCGATGCCGGCCGCCGCGGCCCCCTGCTCCGACGCCGACACGACGTCGCCACCGTGCTCGGCGACGAACGCCGCAAAGTCCTCGGGCGCAACCGCCACCTCGTCGGCGATCGGCTCCGGCAAGCCGTCGCGCACCTCGAACAGCCCGGCGAACACCTCGCCCTTTTTTGCATCGAACACCGGCGCCACCCGGGCTCCGTCGTCGAGGCCCGAGGCGTCAATGACGTCCAGCGCCATGGCGGCGAGCGATGAAGCCACCAGCAGCGGCTTTCTCTCGGCAAAACACAGCCCTTTCGCGGTCGCCATCGCGATGCGCAAGCCGGTGAAGGAACCCGGCCCGACCCCAACCGCCACCCCGTCCACCGCGGCCACGGTGGTGTTGGCGGTCGCCAGAACGCTATCGACCAACTCGAGCAGCACGTCGCTGTGGGTGGTCACCTCGCGCTCATCGGCAGCGATCGCGGTGACCTGGTCGCCGTCGCGATCGACCAGGGCGACGCTAGCCGTCATGGTCGCGGTATCGAACGCTAGAATCCGCATCGGTCTCGGGGCACTCACGGCGAAAGGTAGCGCAACACGTCGTTTCGAACGGCGAACGCGGTCATGAGCAGCACCGCCGCCAGGCCCACGCTGGTGATGCGCGCCCGCGCGCGCGCGGACAGCGGCCGGCGGCTGACTCCCTCGACCGCAAACACGACCACCTGGCCGCCGTCGAGCATGGGGATGGGCAACAGATTGATGAGGCCGAGGTTGACGCTGACCAGGGCCAGCAACAGCAAAAAGGCGTCCCAGCCCTTGGCCCCGGACACCGACGCCACCCGGTACATGGTGATCGGCCCGCCGACGGACTCGATCGATTCGCCGCGAAGCACCGACCAAAACCCCGTGGTCATCTCGACGACGGTTTCGCTGGTGCGCTCGATGGCCTTGGCCAGGGCGTAGGAAACCCGCCCGTCGATATCGACCAGCTCGCCGACGCCGCGGTCCGCGGCATTGCTGGCCCCAAACGCGAGCCGGCGACCGCGGTTGCCGTATTCGTCGTCGACGACCCTTCGGTCCTGGGTCACGAGCGCCCGGCGCCGGTCGGCACCGCCCTCGGGCAAGGCGCGCAGGTACGACAGGGTCCAGGTGCGGGCCGGATCGCTCTGCAGCGCCTGATCGAGCAAGATCCAGTGCTGAATCGGACGACCGTCGATGGCCGTGATCAGGTCGCCCGGGCGCAGCCCGGCTTCGGCCGCCGGCGACCCGGCTTCGACCCGGCGCACGAACATCTCCGCCGGGGCAATCCCGGTATCGACGCGCTGGCGACCGCCATCGGGACTGGCCTCCGGGACCAGATCCGCCACGCGCGGCGACAGAAGCTCGAGGGACGGCAAGCCCGGCACGGGCGTGCCCCGCAGGTACGCGACCGCGCGGCGGCCGGCACCGCGGGAAAGCAGCTGCCTCAGGTCCGTCCAGTTGGCGACCTCGTTGCCATCGACCGAGAACACCACGTCGCCCGTGCGAAGGCCGGCGCGGCCGGCGGGCGAGCGCCGATCGATCACGCCAATGCGCGGGCGAAACGGTGCCTGCGACACGCCGACCCACCCGGCCGTTCGCTCGAGCCCTTCTCGGGTGCGAACCGTTCGCTCGAGTGGCACGAGGTAGCGCTCGAGCGAGCGCCCGCTGCGGTCGATGCGAAGGTGAAGCTCGCGACCAACGCCGTCGGCAATGTGCGCCTCGACGTCCTCCCAGTAGCGAACGGTGTGGCCGTCGATGCGCGCGATGCGATCGCCCGGCTCGAGACCGGCCCGGTCCGCCGGGCTGTCGGCAATCACGTCGCCGACGACGGCGGCGGGCAACGACTGCTGCCCGGCAAAGAAGACGAAGTAGATGAGAACGGGAAAGACCAGGTTGGCGGCCGGCCCGGCAAACACGATGACCAGCCGCTGCCACAGGGGCCGAGCGTTGAGGGCGGGCCCCTGATCGCGCCGAGTCGCCGAGGTCGCGGCGTCTTCACCGAGGATGCGCACGTAGCCGCCCAGCGGCACGATGCCCACGCGGTACTCGGTGTCGCCGGCGACGAACCGCACCAGCGGGCGGCCAAAACCCAGGGAAAACCGGAGCACGCGCACGCCCAGGAGCTTCGCGGCCACGAAATGGCCAAACTCGTGCACCGCGACGAGCGCGCCGAGCAGGAGCAAAAAGTACAGCAGGCTCATGGGGCGCCCGGGTCGGAGGTTGTGCGACCTCGGTCCCGAATCCTGTCCTGGAAAACACGCCGCACGGTGCCGGGGCTTAACATGTTTGGTAGCCTAAGGAAAAGCGGTGGCTTCCAAGTCGACAATGCCGACAGCGGAGTTCGATCTCGAGGGAGAGATTGACGACCTGTCGAACCTGCTCGAGCGGACCAAGGTCCTCTACGAGCAGTACTTCATGGGCATCCAGAAGCGGGCCCCCGAAGTGCTGCACCGCCAGGTCGAGCGGCGCATGCGGAAAATCATGCAGATCAAGGTGCGCAACACCGGCCTGCGCTTCCGCTTTCAGACCCTGAGCCAGAAGTACGGTTCTTACAACACGTACTGGCGCCGCACCATGCGCGCCATCGAGCAGGGCCGCTACACCCGCCACATCGCCAAGGCGGGGCGCCGGGCGGCGGCCGAAGGCAAGGAAATGCCTGCCGAACTGCTGTCGTCGCTGCCCAAGCGCATGCGCGAAAAGCTCGAGCGCGACCGCCAGAAAATCGCCGCGCGACACGGCGACGAAGCCGAGGGCGACCCGCCGACCGAAAAATCCGAGGCCGTGCCCGTTCACGAGGGCGAACAGGTTCGCGCGCCGAAGAAGCAGGTGTTCGAGCTCGGCGAGGACGACCTGGACCTCGACAACCTCGACATCGACGCCATGTTCTCGGCCATCAAGAAGGACGACAGTCGCAAGCAAGCGCCGGCGCCCGCACCGGCGAAGACGGCCCCGGCTGGTCGCCCAGCGGCGGCGGCGAGACCCGCGCGGCCGGCGGCGGCAGGCACCGCTCGACCGCGGCAGCCGGCGTCGCGTCCCGCCGGGCCCACCACCCCGCGACCGGCCCCGCGACCGGCCCCCCGGCGGATCGCCGCCAGCGCCCCCGCGGGCATGAGCGAAAAGCAGACCCGCGAGCTCTACGACCGGTTCGTCCAGGCCAAGAAGCTCGTGGGCGCCGACACCAGCAAGCTCAGCTACGAGCGCATGGTCAAGACCCTGAACAAACAGGCGCCCAAGATCATGCAGCAGCACAAGGCGCAGGGCGTGAAGTTCGACGTGGTCATCAAGGACAACGGCGTGATTCTCAAGGCCAAGCCGGTCAAGGGCTAGTGTCCCTCGGGCCGGCATCGGCCCGAATCGCGAAACTGGTTCCGAGCGCCGCGCCCGCTGCCCAAACAGAGCGACGCTCACCGCGCCTTGCCGTGCTATATGGCTTGTATGACGTACCAGGCGGCGTTTCGCTGCATCGACGCCGGGTGCTCGGGACAGTGGCCGCTCGACTCGGTCATGTACCGCTGCCCGCGCTGCGACGACCTGCTCGAGGTGGTGCACGATCTCGAGCCCCTGCGAGCCCGATCTGCCGGCGAGTGGAAGGCCCTGTTCGACCAGCGGTTCATGACCACGCGCTGGCCACACGGCTCGGGCGTGTGGGGCAAAAAAGAGTGGGTCGCCCCCCACGTCGCCGACGAAAACGTCGTGTCGTTCTTCGAGGGCGGCACCAATCTGTTCTGGGCCAACCGCTACGGGCAGCAGATCGGTCTCGACGACCTGTGGATCAAGCTGTGCGGCAACTCCCACACCGGGTCGTTCAAAGATCTCGGCATGACCGTCCTGGTATCGACGGTCAAGCAGATGATCGCCGACGGCAAGGACATCAAAGCGGTCGCGTGCGCGTCGACCGGCGATACCTCCGCGGCCCTGGCTGCCTACTGCGCGGCGGCCGACATTCCCGCCGTGGTGATTCTCCCGCGGGGCAAAATCACCACCGCTCAGCTGGTGCAGCCCCTGGCCAACGGCGCTCGCGTCCTCGCGGTCGACACCGACTTCGACGGCTGCATGAAGCTGGTTACCCAGCTGGCCGAAGACCCCAGCGTGTACCTGGCCAACTCCATGAACTCGTTGCGAATCGAGGGCCAAAAGACGGTGTCCATCGAGATGGTGCAGCAGTTCGACTGGAACCCGCCGGACTGGGTCATCATCCCGGGCGGCAACCTGGGCAACGTCTCGGCCCTGGGCCGGGGGTTCGAAATGCTGCTGGAGCTCGGCCTCATCGACCGGCGCCCGCGAATTTGCGTCGCCCAGGCCGCGGTGGCCAGCCCCCTGTACGCGAGCTACCAGTCCGGCTTCGACCACTTCGAGCCGGTCACCGCAGGTGATACCCTGGCATCGGCGATTCGCATCGGGGATCCGGTGAGTCGAAAAAAGGCGATTCGAACCCTGCAGGCTTTCGACGGGGTGGTCGAACAGGCAACCGAGCAGGAGCTTGCCGACACCGCCGCGCGCGCCGACCTCACCGGTACGTTTTGCTGCCCGCACACCGGCGTGGCGCTCGCCGCCCTGGAAAAGCTGGTGGCTCGCGGCGAGATCGAGCGACACCACAAGACCGTCGTGGTTTCGACCGCAAGCGGCCTCAAGTTCTCGGACTTCAAAGTCGGCTACCACGACGGCAGCCTGTCGCAGGTGCCCGAGCCGCGCTTCGCCAACCGCCCCATCGAGATCGCCAACGACTTCGACGAAGTGCTTCGCGCGGTCCACGGCGCCAAGTAGCGAGGCGGTCGCGGCCGAGCGCCACCGATGCGCCGAGCGCGGTAGCGAGCGAGCCAAACCGGCCGGGCGACCGATCGTCTCTCGGGCGGCAGTTGACGGCATGGAGGTTCGGGGCGAACATGGCCCCCATGGCTTGGAAACCAGTGCGAGCACTGACTTCGCTCCTCGTCGCGGCAGCGTTCGCAACGTCGTTCGCCGGTAGCCCGGCGAGCGCCGACACCAAGCTCGGCCTCAACGCCCAGGTTTCGGCCGGCAGCGAAGCCGACGTCACCTTCATGGGGCGGGCCCTGCTCGGCGGCGCCGTGTTGTTCGAGGACCTTCGGCTGGCGCTCACGGCGCACCTGTCCGCCGACGCGTTCATTCAGGGCAGCAGCGGCAAGGGCTTTCGCGGCACGTCGCTGGGTCCTCTCAACCTGGGCGTGCGCTACGCGTTTTTGGATTCGGCCTTCGTCGGCCCCTACGTCGATGCCGGCTGGGGCTTCGGCTTTTTGTTCGGCAACACCGTGCGCGGCGTCGAAGACGACCCGGGCAGCTGCGACAGCCAGATCTCGGGCGCCGCCGACTGCAGCCTGGACTTGAACCGCCAGATGAACGCCAAGCTCGGCCTCGGCTGGGGCTTTAAGCCTCTCGACACGATCACCGTCGGCATCCGGCTCGATGTCGTGTACTGGGCGTTTTCACTGTCGGACACGGACGCGACCACCGACGGCCCCATCGCTCGGTTCGTCGACCGGCCCCAGGACACGGTCGCCGTCATGCTCGGCCTGGAAGTACTCCGCTTCTTCTAAGGCGCGCTGCTGGCAAGGAGCGCTGCTGGTAAGGAGCGCTGCTGGCAAGAAGCGCTGCTGGCCCGGGCCAGCAGCTGAGACAGACGGGGCGCGGCGAAACGCGCCGGCGGGCTACTCCGGCGGCCGGCGGGCCGGCAACAGTTCCGTGCGGCGGTCTCCTTCGGCGAACCCCTGCCGCACGAACCGGTGGCGGCCGGTTTCCCCCCACCAGCGCCCCCAACGCTTGCGCGCCTCGTCGCGCTCGCGCTTGGACATGTCGTGGTGAAACCCGAAGTACTCGCCGGTGATGCGGCGCAACTCCTCGGCCGCCGCCGACCGCAGCGAACTGTCTTTGTGCGCGAGGGCTTCGATGAGCCACTCCAGTCGGTGCTGGCCCTTGTGCTTGCTCCACCAGGCGCGCCACTTGCGCGCGTTGCTGCCAAAGTTTTGCCGGGTGAGCTGCGACAGGGCCTGGCGCGCGGCCTCGCCGGCCTCGTCGCGCCGGCTCACGGTATCGAGCAGATCGGGAATGGAGGCGACGTCGCCAAGCTCGCCGAGCGCCCCGGCGGCTGCTTTGCACCGGGCCTTGTCGTCGCTGTGCAGAAGTCGCCGCGCTCGTTCGAGGGCCGGCTCTAGTTCGCGCGCCGGATACCCCGACAGAGCCGCGAGGGCCGCGTTGCGCACGCCGTAGTCCTGGTCAAAGAGCCGGTCGACCAGCGCGGGCAAAGCGCTGCGCGGGCGCAGCTCCCCGGTGCAAAGCGTGGCGTAGTAACGCACGTCGCGATTGTTGTCGCTCATCCGTTCGACGAGCATGTTGGACGAGGCCGTGCCCAGCTTGACCACCAACCCCAGCAGCGCGCCGTGGCGCTCCGCGCGCAGTGCTCGACCGCCGAGCTCGTAGCGGTCGACCGACAGCTTGCCGGGAAAGCGCTCGCCGATGCGCTCGATCGCGTCCGGAGCCTGGCGCATCAGGGCCGCCGTCGCGCGGCCGTCGACGTCTTCATCGGACTCGACCTTGTCGAGCAGGGAATCAATGTCGGCGGCGGGCTCGCGGCGCTCCGGAGGCTGGGGCTGAGCGGCAAAGTCGAGGGTCGGTGTCTTGACCGTGTCGGGAACCGTCCACTCACCTTTTTCCGCAGCGGCGCCGTTGCCGCGTTGTTCCGGCGCTCGCTTGACCGGTACTTCTTCGGGTTCGAACCGGGGCGTGGGACCGGTTTCGAGCGCCGGTCGATAGCCCGCCTTCTTGGCCGACAAGATCAGCCGGGACACCGCGTCGGCCGCCGCCCCCGCGAGCGGCAGAAGCTCGGACACTTCAGCCACGGAGATGGAGTCGGCCCCCCGATGGCCGATGACCAGCGCCACCACTCGATTGCGAAGCGACACGGGCATGAGCAACGCCGCGGGCGGGACCACGCCGCCCATGCGCCGTATCATTCCGTCGATCTGCTCGTCGTGGGTCGCTACCGGCCCGATGTAGGGCGACGACGACGTCACCGCCTGGCGAAACGCGGTCTCGGCGTCGAGCGGAATCAGAACCGACGAGATGCCGTCGATATCGACTTCGCTGCCGGCGATGGCGACCCGGCCCAGGACCGCGCCGGTCTGCACCGTCATGATGCCGGCGTACCAGGCGCGACTGCGCACGGCCTGCACCAGCGCCGCGAAGATTTCGTCGCGCGACTCCGCGGCCGCGAGCCGGTCAATCGCCTCGGCGGCGGAGATGGGCTGGGGCACCAGGGTGCTCGCCCCGGTGGGCGGTCGCGACGGAGCTGGCGCCTCGGCGCGAGCCTCCGCTGCGACTTTGATGCTTCGGCTGGGGCGGCGGGGCTCGACCGGCTGCTGCGCCGAAATCTCCATGCTGCCCCGGGCCTGCACCGCGCGCGGCTGGGTCGTCTCCCCCGAACTGACCGGGTCGACCGTGCGTGGAACGCCGTCGGAGGGGCTCATCGAGCGCACGTCCACCGCCTGGGCGGCGACCTCGCGGACCAGGTTGCCGGTTCCGTTGGCGGCCGCGGGGGCATCGGGCGCGGCCTCGGCCGGAGGCACCGGCGCCGCGGTTTTGGCCGCAGGCGCCGCGGTCTCCACAGGCGCAGCCGCGCCGCGCTCGCTGTCGGTCTGGCTGGCCGCCCTGGCGGCGGCCGCGCGCACGCTGTCGGTGTTCATCTCGAGCGTCCGGCGCGGTTTCGTCGCCGGAGGCAAGCCCACGTCGACGACGACGTGGTCGCTGTCGGAGCCGTCAGCCGCGTCGACGATGACCGTTTGGGCCTTGCCGACCGGGGTCGGGCTCCGCTCCTCTTCAGCCCGGCGCAGCAGCGCCACGAAGCGCGAGTCGGTTTCGCGGCCGTAGGCCCGGTCGGCGACCACGTGGTACCGATACTCGGGCACCACCATGGGCTGAATGGGTTTTCCCAGTTCGTCCGCCAGCTCCTCGAGCACGGAAAAATCGACGGGCTCTTTGACCAGCACGCGCAGGGTCTCGCCGTCGTAGTCGAGGGGCGCGACCTGAAACTGGCGCGCCACGTTCTCGTCGCACACCCGCACCGCTTCCGCGTCGAAGCGCTCGGTCTCGCTGCGCGTCGCCGGCGGCAACCCCGTGGCCAGCGACAGGTACTGCAGCAGGCGCTCCTCGGGCACGGCCGACATCTCGAGCAAGATGGTGTCAAGGGTGCCGCCGTAGATGACCTGGCGCTGGAACGCGCGCTCCATGCGCTTGACCCCTACGAGTCCGTCGCGGACCAGCAAGGAGCTGAGACGGGATGGCATCGGGGCTTACTCTCGCTCACGCCGGGGCGTGTGCCTCAAGAGTCGCCTTTCTCCGAGGCTTTGTCGACCGACGCGGGCCCCTTCCGGACGGCCGGGGGGCGAACGCGGACCACGTAGGTCCCCGAGATCCAATCGTGCAGGCCGCGGCGCTCGGCGTCGAAGCCCGCCCACAGAAAGCCCAGGCCGAGGGTGGCAAAGCAAGCGAGGTATCCCGCCGTACGGGCGGCGGCGCGACCGTACGATGGCGCCTCGCCGTAGACGTCGATGACCCGAGCGCCGACGACGCGCATGCCGGGGGTCTGCCCGAGAATGACCTGAAACACCAGGAGGTACACGACGGCGATGGCCGCGAGCAGTCCGATGGCGCCCCAGGTAACCGGATCGCTGGTGAGCAACAGGTCGAGCCAAAAGTCGAGGCCGCGAAAGCGGCTGGCCGGGACGTCCAGGCCCGAGATGGCGCCGGCCATCCAGGTGAGCAAAAGCCCGACCGGCAAAATGATGGCGGCGTCGATGCCGAAACCGGCCGCCCGGCGCCAAAACCCCGACGCGTAGAAGGTGGGAGCCGTCCGCGCAGCGACCGAACCCACGGCCTGTGCTTGCCCGTGCGCCACTCGAATCTCGGTTATACGCGGCTGGCCAGCCGCTAGCAATTACGTGGACAAATCGCCCACGAGCGCCTGCACCACCGCAGCCGCGGCCACGACCGCCGTCTCGGCGCGCAGGACCCGTGGTCCGAGGCTCACCGGCGCAAACCCCGCGGCGACCGCCGCGTCGATCTCCGGCAAGGCGAGGCCGCCCTCGGGCCCGGCCAGCACCGCGATGGCCGCCGGGGACGCGCCGGCGAGGGCCGCCACAAGGCTGGTGCCGCGCTCGGCCGCCCACAGAACGAACCTCGCGTCCGCCGCTGCGACGGCGGCGTGCCCCAGGGCGCCGGCCAGGTCGGTCGGGCGGGCGACCTCGACCCGGTCCCGGCGCTCGCACTGCCGGGCGGCTCCATCCGCGACGGCCTGGAGGCGCCGCTGCCGGCTGTCGGCCCGGGCCGAGTCGAGTTTGACGACGCCCCGGCTGGACCGGAACGGCACGATGGTCGATGCGCCCAGCTCGACCAGTTTTTGCACCGCCCATTCGGTGCGGTCGCCCTTGACCAGCGGCGTGAGCGACACGAGCCGGGGCCCCGGCCGCGCGGGCTCGGTCATTCGGTCGCCGAGAGCCACGACCAGGCGATCGGGCTCGAGCTCGAGCACCCGCGCGGCAAACTCGGCGCCCTGCCCGTCAAACAGGAACAGCTCGTCACCCGGCCGCAGCCGGCGCACACGAACGCAGTAGTGGTGGTCGGCGCCGGTGAGCTCCCAGCGCGGTTCGGCCAGCGCGTCTGGCGGCACCAGCACGCGCACCCGACTCATGACTGCGGCCGCCGCAGCCGCACCGCGCTCCACTCGGCATCGGTGGTCGACGTGCGCACCTCGTCGACCTCCAGGCCGGCCGCCGCGTAGGCCTCCGCGACCTCCGGTGCCTGGTGAGCGAGGAGACCGGCGAGCACCAGGGTGCCACCGGGCGCGAGCTTGCCGACGAGGTGGTCGCGAAAATCCAGCAGGACGTTGCGCTGAATGTTGGCGACGACAACCGGCGATCCCGGAGCCGATTGGTCTTCGAGAGCGGCGGCCACCTGCGTGGCGACTCCGTTTCGCGCCGCATTTTCCTCGGTCGCTTCGACGGCCAGGGGGTCGTTGTCCACCGCGTCGACCCGACAGCCCGGCCACAGCTTGGCCGCGGCGATGGCGAGAATCCCGGAACCGCAGCCGAAGTCGAGAACCCGCTCCACGGCGACACCGCGGGCCTGCAGACGGTCGAGCTCCTCGAGACACAGGCGGGTGGACGCGTGCAGGCCGGTGCCGAAGGCCTGTCCGGGATCGAGGGAAATCACCACGTCGCCGGGGCGGGTCTCGAACGTGTCCCAGCTGGGCACCACGGCGATGCGGTCGCTGAGCCGAGCGGCCCGGAAATGTCGCTTCCACGCGTCGCGCCACTCGGCCTCCGGGGCGGCATCGCGCGTCGTGACGGCGGCGGGGTCGATGCCAAACCCGACCAGCTCAGCCGCCACCGCTCGCGTTTTGCCCAGCGCGGCCTCGACTCCGGCGCGCTCGACCCAGAACACGATCTCGCCGGCGCGCAGCTCGATGCCGGCCCGGGCCTCGTCGACACCGTCGGCCACGAATGCCGCCACGTCGTCTGCCCCGTCGGCCGGCACCGGCACGACAATCTCGACCCAGTCTTTCACCGGCGCAGAATACGGCAAAAAGTTGCCACCCGCGCGCGACCATGTAGCGTCGGGCGCATGGGACAACGGCCCGAGATCATCGCGATCGCCAACCACAAAGGCGGCGTCGGCAAGACCACGACCGCCGTGAACCTGGCCGCGGGCATGGCCCGCCGGGGACTTCGGGTACTTCTGGTCGACCTCGACATCCAGGGTTCGGCCAGCGCGTCGATCCTGGGCCGAGACCAGGCCGATGGCTCGCGCCTCGCCGAGTACCTCGAGCGAGAATGGGCGTTCGATGACATCGCCGTGCCGACCGCCACCGACCGGCTGCGCATCGTGCCCTCGGGCGACGCCATGGCTGCCATCGACCTGACCCTCGCCAACGCCATGGGCCGCGAGCGAGTGCTGCAGCGCTGCCTCGACCAGACCATGCCCGGGGAAAACGACGTCATCATCATCGATACGGCGCCCTACCTCGGTCTGCTCACCGTCAACGCCCTGGTTGCCGCGGACTACGCACTCGTTCCCGTGACCTGCGAGTACCTGCCGATTCTCGGGCTGAAGCTCTTCAACGAGATGCTCGAAAAGCTTCGCGGGCGGCTCGGCGCGCGCACCGAGATCCTCGGTTACCTGCTGACCATGTACGACCGGCGCGAGCGCATTACCGAAGAAGTCGAAGGCATGCTGCGCAGCGCCTTCGGCGACCAGGTGTTCGAACGCCCCATGCGCGTCAGCACCAAGCACAAGGCCAGCGCCTCGCACCGCAAGACCATCTACGACTACGACCGCCCCGGCGGCCGAGGCCGGCAGGACTACGAGTGGCTCACCAACGAGGTACTCACCCGCACCGGCCTCCGCGCCCGCCTCGGCGCCGCCAACGACCAGTCCCCAGCCAGCCCCCCCAACTCAGCCCTGGCCTAACCCCCCCGCAACACCCCAAGCGCGCGGGGCGAAGCGACCACGCCCAACGCGGAGCGAAGCGACGCGCCAAAACTCGACGCGCGGAGCGAAGCGACGCGCTCGACGCGCGGAGCGAAGCGACCGCGCCCAAGCTCGACGCGCGGAGCGAAGCGAAGCGCTCAATGCGCGGAGCGAAGCGAACGCGCCCGACGCGCGGAGCGAAGCGAACGCGCCCGACGCGCGGAGCGAAGCGAACGCGCCCCAAGCGCGGAGCGATGGGGCGGTAGGCTTTTCCGCAAGCGAGGAGGGACCTCGGCAAGGAGGTCCCGAGAACCGGACCGGAGCCTACTAGTGTAGGTGAGGACCGGAAGCGCAGGGCCGACGCAGTCCGAGGGCCCCCGCAGCAGCGGAAAAACTAGCGCCCGCGGCGCTTCATTTCGCGCCGCAGCCTCTTCCGCGCTTCGCGCATCTTGCGCTTTTTCTTCACGCTGGGCTTCTCGAAGAAGCGGCGTCGCTTCACGTCCTGCAGAATGCCTTCCTTGGACATCTTCTGCTTGAGGATCTTCATCGCCTTCTCGAGGCTGTCGCGAACGTCGACTTCGACGGGCTTGCCGTGTACGGGCTCGATATTCATGGGAGGCGTTGATCTACACGAGCGCCGTTTCTCGGTCAAGGAAAGCCCGCGAGACCGGGCCCTTCCTCGCCCCCTGAACCGGCACTGTGACCCTGGACCGCCGCCGGTCGTCCTTTCCCAGTAGGCGGATGGCCTACGCCCGATTACACCTTTAGTGAAAAAATCGGCCTTGACTGGAATCTTTTACCAGCCTATAAAAGGGTATCGACGGCGACTTCTGTTTCGCCTCGAACAAGATGGACCCACCCGCGCCGGCCTCGTCATGCCGGAATCCATCCAAGAAAAGGGAAGGAAAACCGGAGGTTGAGTGTGTACAACGGTGTGAAAGTGTTCTCGGCAACCAAGGCCAAGGAACGCGAAGGGCTGGGCGAGCAAGTGACGGCCTGGCTTCGGTCCAACAAGGACGTCGAAGTCGTGGACAAGATCGTGACGCAATCTTCCGATTCCGAGTTCCACTGCTTGACCATCACGCTCTTCTACAAGAAGCGCGACGCGGCCTAGTTCGAACTCCTAGCTTTGCCACTCCGCTCGCGGAGTGACCGTCCCCACTGGTTGTGGAGGCGCCCCGACCCACTGCGGCTCGGGGCGCCTCCTTTTTCGGCCGAACTCGACGGATGCCGCGCGCCCGTGTGCGCGTGCGCGCAGGGTGTGTGCTATGCGATTCATCCGTGGGGCGCCCGGGTTGCGGGCCGCCTACCCACTGCCGTCGGGAGACATTCATGAGACGACGCTCGCTCGCACTCGGGGCCTCGCTGCTGGCCGCCGCGCTCGTCGCGGCGCCCGCCACCGCAGTCGCGCAAGCCAAGGCGCGGGGAACCAGCGCCAAGGCCAAAACGCCGGTCCGCAAGGGCAACAAGGCAAAGAAACCGGGACGCAAGGCCGCGCCAGCGCCGGCCCCAGCCGCACCGGCGCTGCCCAAACTCGAAACGTGGACGCTCGACAACGGGCTCGAAGTTGCGTTCGTCCCCGTTCGCACGGCGCCGGTTGTGACCGTACACGTCTGGTATCACGCCGGCTCGAAAGACGAAGAGCGCGACAAGCGCGGGTCGGCGCACATGTTCGAGCACATGATGTTCAAGGGCACCGAGCACGTGCGCCCCGAGCAGCACGCGCGCCACGTCCAGCGGCTGGGCGGTTCGGTCAACGCCTTCACGACCCAGGATGCGACCGCCTTCCACAACACGTTGCCGGCCGAGTACCTGGGGTTTGCCTGCCAGCTCGAGGCCGAGCGGATGCGCAACCTTCTGTTCCGCGACGAAATGATCGACACCGAGCGCGAGGTCGTCAAGGAGGAGATCCGGCAGGCCGACAACAACCCGCTGCAAAAGGCGGTTCTCGAGCTGTTCGACGCCATGTTCACCAAGCACCCCTACGCGTGGACCGCAGGTGGCGACGCGGCCGGCCTCGAACGCACCAACAAGCAGTACCTGCAGGACTTCTACGACCGGTACTACGTGCCGAACAACGCGCTGCTGGTGGTCGTCGGCGACGCGGACCGCGGCGCGGTGGAACGCTGCGCCAACGAACACTTCGCGTCGATCCCCAAGTCGGACGAGCCCGAGAGAAAAGCCTCGCCCGGCGACGAGCCCGAGCAGACCCAGCGCCGCAACCGAACCGAAGCGCCAGCTCAGCTCGGCGTCAAGATCGGCGGCTATCGCATACCCGGTGCGCGGCACGAAGACGTGTACGCCCTCCAGGTCCTGCAAACCATTCTCAGCGGCGGCGAGTCGTCGCGACTGCACGGCCGCCTCGTCCGCGACGACAAGGTCGCCGTTGCCGCGACCGGTTCCAACTTCGTGCTCGAACACCCCGGTGTGTTCGGAGTTTTCGCGGCATTTCTCGCGCCCGACCAGGCCGATAAAGTCGAGGCCGCCATGCTCGACGAAGTCGCGAAGCTCCGCAGCAAAGCGCCGTCGGCGCGCGAGGTGCGCAAAGCAAAGAACCAGCTGCTCGCCGGCTACGTGTTCGGACTCGAATCGGTCAACGGGCTCGCCCAGCAGGTCGGTCTGTCCTGGATCAATACCGGCAACCCCGGCCACTGGCGCGGCGACATCGCCGGATACGAAGCGGTCACCCCCGCCGACGTGCAGCGAGTTGCCAGCACGTATCTCACCGAAGACAAACTCACTCTCGTCACCATTCCGCCGGGCGGCAGTGCCGCGGGAGGCGCCCAGTGATCCGCCACGTTGCCTTCACTCTGACCTGTCTGGTTGCCCTGGTCGCCGCGGTTGGCTGCGGCGGCGCCGGCAACCGCGAGCTCGCGCCGCTTTTGCCCGGCGACGGCACCGACAACACCGCGCCACCGCCGGCCGGTCCAACCCGCCCCGCCACCGATGACCCGTGGGCCGAGGCGGAACTCATCGACGAGCCCACGCCCCAACCGCCCCGCGCGGTCAAGCTGCCGCCGGTCAAACGCTTCACCCTGAAGAACGGCCTCGAGGTCATGGTGGTCGAAAGCTCGACGGTGCCGGTCGCGAGCATGCAGCTCGCTATCAAGACCGGCGAGATCGACCAGCCGCGGGACAAAGTCGGTGTGGCGGCGTTCACCGCAGAGATGCTGACCAAGGGCACACGCCGGCGCACGGCGGCCCAGATCGCGGAGTCGGTCGAGTTCGTCGGCGGCAGCCTCAGCGCCGCATCGACCAACGAATCGACGTTTCTGTCGTGCAGCGCCCTGGCCAAGGATCTCGACACATGTCTCGCACTCCTGCCGGAGCTGATGACGCAACCCACCTTTCCGGCGGCGGAAATGGACACCGTGCGCGACCGGTTGCTCGCCGCGGTACGGCAGCGCAAAGACAGCGCCGGCGCTCTCGCCTCGGCGCATTTCGTCAACCTTCTGTGGGGCGAAGATCACCCGCGCGGCTGGCCCATGAGCGGGCGGACCATCGCGTCCATCGGTCGCGACGACCTGATCCAGTGGCACCGCCGCTGGTTCGTTCCCAACAACGCCGTCCTGGCAATCGCCGGTGACGTAAACGCCGACGACCTGCGAGCAAAGCTCGAGCGTGGATTTCGCACCTGGCGGCGCGGCAAAGTCGCCCGGAACAAAGACTCGACCAAGCCCGAGCTGCGCGGGCTGAAGGTACGCGTGGTCGACATGCCCAAGCAGACCCAGTCCCACATCCGGGTTGGCCACTTCGGCGTGGCCCGAGGCGACGCCGACTACCTCGACATGCTGGTCATGAACTACTCGTTCGGCGGCGGAGGGTTCTCTTCGCGACTGATGAAGGTGGTCCGTTCCGAGGGCGGCAAAACCTACGGCGCAAGCTCCTCGTTTGACCGCGACAACCGGCCGGGCGCGTTCGTCGCCCAGACCTTCACGCGGACGGGCGAAACGGCGGCGACTCTCAAGCTGGTCCTCACGGAGCTTGCCCGCATGGCCACCGGCGGCCCGAGCGAAAAAGAGGTAGCCGACGCCAAGGCCGCCATCGCCGGCAGCTACGCCACCCGGTTCGGCTCGGCGAACGCCATCGCCAGCGCCCTGCTCGACGCCGACCTGCACGGCTTTAACCAGGAGTTCGTCAAGACCTTCGCCCTGCGCGTGGCGGAGGTGTCCCTCGAGTCCGCCCGGGCCGCCGCCAAAGACCGGCTCGACCCGACGAACCTGGCCATCGTCATCGTTGGCAACGCGAGCGAGATCGTTCCGCAACTCGAGGCGGCGGGACTGCCGGCGCCCGAGGTGCTGAGTCACCTGGACCCGATTGCCCGCTACGAGCGCGAAGCCCCTCCCATTGACCCCGCCACGGCCAAGCAAGCCCGAGCGCTGCTGGACCGGGCGCTCAAAGCCAAGGGCGGCGCGGCCAAGCTGCAGGGCGTCAAGTCCATACGATTCGAAGGGGACGCCGAGCTGTCGCAAGGCGGGCAGACTCAATCCGCCAAACAAACCCGCCTGTGGGCAAGCCCGGGCAAGGTGAGGATCGACGTAACGCTCGCCGCCATGGGCGTGCAAATCTCCCTCGCCGCGACCGACGCCGGCGGCTGGGTGCGCCAGGCCGTCGGCACGCGCAGCCAGGTGGCCGACTTGCCCGCCGATCGGGTTGCCGGGCAGCTGTGGCGCAACGGCGAGATGATGCTTTTGCGACACCGGCAAACCGACGCGGTCGTCGGCCTGCTCGACGACGAAACCGTGGACGGCGTCACCTACAAGGTGGTCTATCTAGCGGACGGCGACGGAAAGCACCCGAGCAAGCTCTACATCCACCCCAAGACCTTCTTGCTCGAGCGACTTTCGTACACCGAACAGGGGATCGACAACCTGGAGGTCTTCAGTGACTTCAAGCGTGTCCAGGGTATCCAGATCGCCCACCAGCGCGACACGCTCGGCCAGCAGAGCAGCAAGTTCTCGGTCAAGACCATCACGATCAACGGCTCGATCCCTGACGACGCGTTCGATCGGCCCGCGAACTGAACCGCTTCGCCGCTCGCGCCGGGCCACCACTCCCGGCGCGGACGGCGGTCGAGTGTGGGGGGAAGACGCACCCGCCAAAGTCCCCAAGGAAGCCTGAAAGTTCGGTATTCTGAATGACGGCTGGCGCCCCGGGGTAGGGCGCGTTCGAAGCGGGCTGTGGAAGGAGCATCGCGCATCATTCGCGGCGGTGACCTGGAGTTTTCCGGGACCGACCGGTATCGCATCGTGTCGTCACTTGGCGCCGGGGGCATGGGCGTCGTGTACAAGGTCCACGACCGCGACACCGACACGCTTTGCGCGTTGAAGACCTTGCGCACCCGCGAGGCCGACGCGCTGTCGCGGTTCAAAAACGAGTTTCGCGCCCTTCAAGACCTCCGGCATCCCAACCTCATTTCGCTGGGTGAGCTCGGCGAGGTGGACGGCTCCTGGTACTTCACCATGGAGCTCGTCGAGGGCTCGGATCTGCTCAGCTACGTGCGGTCGGGCGACGGCCAGCACTCGTTCTCCGAACAGCGAACCCGCAAAGCCTTTGCCCAGGTACTTCGCGGCCTGTCCGCCCTGCACGGGGCCGGCATGGTCCACCGCGACATCAAGCCATCGAACATTCGCGTGCGGCCCGATGGACGCGCGGTGTTGCTCGACTTTGGCCTGGTACTCGACACCCTGGCCAACGAGCGCAGCAAGGACTCCTGGGTCATCGGCACGGCCGCCTACATGGCACCCGAGCAGGCCCAGCACGAGGCGAGTCCGGCGACCGATTGCTACGCCCTCGGCGTCATCCTGTACGAGGCGCTCACCGGCGAGGTGCCGTTCACCGGCACCGATATCGAAATCCTGATGAAGAAGCAGCGGGAGGAGCCGACGCCGCCGAGCAAGCGCGCCGCCGACATTCCCGCCGATCTCGAGGCCCTGTGCCTGGCCCTGCTGCGGACGGATCCCGTGGATCGCCCAACCGCCGCCCAGGCCCTCGAGCGCCTGGGGGAAGGCCCGCAGCCACCGTCGGTCACGGGGCGCCACAGCCGCGAGCCGCCCGGCCTGTTCGTCGGCCGCGACACGGAAGTTCAGCAGGTGCTCGACGCGCTGCGCGAACCTCGCGCCGCCCATACCTTTGCGGTGCGAGGTCCAACCGGCGTTGGCAAGACCGCCCTCGTTCAGAAGATCGTCGAGAGCGCCCGGCGAGAATACGGCGATGTCGTGGTGCTGCGAGGGCGCTGCTACGAGCGCGAGACCGTCCGCTTCAAGGCGGTCGACGGCGTCGTGGACGCGCTCACGCGGTTCATGCGCTCTTTGCCCAAGGTCGACGCGGCGGCGCTTTTGCCCAACAACGTCGAGGTTTTGTCGCAGGTCTTTCCGGTGCTTCGCCGGGTCGACGTGATCGGCGAGAGCCCGCGCCGGCGCGGTCGGGGAGTGCAGCCGCAGGAACTGCGCCGACGCGCGTTCGCGTCGCTGCGAGAGCTGTTTTCGCGCATCGCCATGCGGCGCCCTTTGCTGGTCATCATCGACGACCTGCAGTGGGCCGACGCCGACAGCATCGCGCTGCTCAAAGAAATCATGACGCCGCCAGACATCCCGCCGATGGTGCTTCTGGTGGCGCAGCGCAACCCGCCGGCGGGCGCCCCCGACCCGGCCAGCCGGATTGCCCAGCGGTGCACGAACATCGAAGTCGGACCGCTCGACCCGGCCAACGCCCACGCGCTGGCCGCCGCGCTGCTCGAGCGCACCGGCGCCGAAGTGGGAGAGCACACCGCGGGCGCCCTGGCCCGCGAAGCCGACGGCCACCCGCTCTTCATTCACGAGCTCGCTCGGTTCGTCGCGTCGTCGGGGCAGACGGCGCCGCGGCTGGTCCAGCTCGACGACGCGTTGCGCCACCGCTTCGAACAGCTCACGCCGGAGGCGCGCACTCTCATGCGCGTGGTCGGCGTGGTCGCGGGCCCGCTTCACCAGGAGGTCGCCGCTCTGGCCGCGGACCTGGACTTCGGCTCGTACAGCAACGCCGCCCAGGAGCTGCGGCTCGCCTATCTCGCGCGCACCACGGGCGCCAGGCGCACCGACTCGATCGAGCCCTACCACGATCGCATCTGGGAAGCCGTTCAGGGCGACCTGGCCGACGGCGACCAGCGCGACATTCACCGCCGCCTTGGCCTCGCGTTCGAAGCCAGCGGCGTCGCGGAGCGAACGCCGGAGTTCGCCCTTCGTCACTTCGAGGCCGCCGGCCAGCCGGAGCGAGCCGCGTTTCACGCCGAGGCGGCCGCCGACCACGCGACGTCGGGCCTGGCGTTCGACCGGGCGGCGCTGATGTACCGCCGCGCCCTCGAGCTCGGCCACCACGACGCCGAAGACCGACGGCGCCTCGAGTCGGCCCTGGCCAACGCCCTCGTCTGCGCGGGCCGCGGCCCCGAAGCGGCCGACATGTTTCTGGCGCTGGCCGACGGAGCGGACCCGGTCACCCGACTCGATCTGAAGCGCCGCGCCGCCGAGCAGCTGCTCGTGGCCGGCTACATCGAGCGCGGGACCGGCGTGGTGCGCTCGGTGCTGCGCGAAATCGGCCTCGACCTGCCGAGCACCAACTGGCGCGCCATCGCGTCGCTTCTTTGGAACCGGTTTCGCCTGCGCCTGCGCGGATTGCGCTTCAAGACCCGCAACGAAAACGAGATTGCGCCCATGGACCTGGCCCGGCTCGACGTCTTTGGCGCCGTGGCCACCGGGCTCACCATCGTGGACAACATACGCGCGGCCGACTTCATTGCGCGCTACCTGCGCCGCGCCCTCGACCTGGGCGAGCCGCGGCGCATCGCTCGGGCCCTGTCGTTCGAAGCCAATCAGCACTCGGCGCTGGGCAATAGTCGTCGGGCCGAAAGGCTCCAGGCCGAGCTCGACAAGCTCGTCGCCGAGCGCGGCGACGGCCCCGAGGCCGCCTACAGCCTGCTTGGCCAGGCCGCCAAACACTACTTCGTGACCAACCAGTGGCGATCGGCCCTCGACTTCATCAGCGAAGTCGAAGCCCGGGTTCCGCGCGACGCCGCCCTCGGCGCCTGGGAGGGCAACACGACCAAGGTCTACGCGACGCTGTCGTTGCTGTACATGGGCGAGCTCGACGAGTGCCGTCAACGCATGGCGCGCTACCTTCGCGAAGCCGACCAGCGCGGCGACCGGTACCTCGGAGTCACGCTGCGCACCCGCGTCGTGCTTCCCGAGCTGGCGAGCGACAACGTGCTCGGCGCCGAACAGCAGGTCGAGCAAGCGCTGCACGACTGGATGGACATGGACGTCCGCTACCAGGTCCAGCACTTCTTTGCCCTGCACTCTCTCATTGAGATCGCGCTCTACGCGGGCAACACCCGGGCCGCGGGCGCGCACCTGGCCCAGCACTGGCCGGGTTTGAAGGGCTCGGGCATGCTGCGCGTGCCCCTGGTGTCCGCCGAGATCAGCTTCTTGCGAGGGCGCATTGCCCTGGCGCGTGCCCTCGAGGAACGCAAGAACTCCTCGAGCGAGCAGCTCATTGCCGAGGCGCTGGGATTCGTTCGCGAGCTTCGTCGCAATCTCGCGCCGGCCAGCGACTGGATGGCCTCGGCGCTGCGCGCGAGCGTCGCCCGGCTGCGCGGCAAGACCGACGAGTGTGCGACCGAACTCGAACAGGCCCTGCACTTGATGGAGGACAACGAGGCGACCGCCTACGCGCAGGTCACTCGTCGCCGCCTGGCGGGCCTGCTCGGCGGTGACGAGGGAGCCGAGCTGCGCTCCGAGTCCGACCACTGGATGGCCGAGCAAGGCGTCGCCGACCCCGACCGGCTCGCCGAGGTCATTCTGCCCGGCTGGGCCGAGTCGTAGTCGGCCGCATCAAGGGCCAACACAGAGGCCGCGGCCGCCTCGCCGCCCACAACGAAAAACGCCGCCGGTGCCCGTGAACGGACAACCGACGGCTTTGCCGGATTGCTTACTAGTGAAACCCGAGGGGCACTTCTTCGAGCGCCAGGTCGAAGCTCACGGCGTCGATGCTCGTGGTACATCCATCGTCGACATCGCTCTGACCAGCCTCTTCGACGACGACCTCGCGGAAGCTCGCCATGGTCAAGGTGCCGGCGATGCGGGCGGTGGGATCGAAGGTTTCGACGACGAGCTGGCCGCGCGACACGACATGGAAGTTGGTCGGCTCGCCGTCGATGCGGTCGGCGGCGATGAACGCGCACACGCTGCAGTTGACCACGTCGAGGTCGTTGCCGGCGAGGGTGCGATCAATTGGCGCGTAGCCGTCGGCGAAGGGGCCCTCCCCTTCCCACAGGTCGATAACGAGCATGTCCGCGGGCGAGGCGTCGTCGATGGCCAGGCTCACGCGGACCACGCGGGGACCGTCGGGCTCGTCGTCGTAGGCGGGGCCGATGGTCGCGGTGCCGGAGACAACGCCGAGGTTGCCGTAGCTCTCTGCGACCAGGCACGCGGGGGCGTCGTCAGGGACCTCATCGGCGCCATCGTCGGCGGGGCCACCAGGGGCCGGCGACGCGCCATCGTCGCCGCCACAGGCGACGGCGATCGTGACAAGCAGGGAAGCGAAGAGTTGAGCTCGGCGCACGGTTGGATCCTTTGGTTCAGCTTATTCCGCGATCTCGATCTCGTGAGGCAAGATGACGGGGAGCTCGTTCGGGTCCATGGTTTTCGTGTGAAGTTGCAGTGAGGTGGTCACGGTGTTCTCGCGCCCGAACAGGATCGCGCCCTTGCCCTGGGGGCTGGCGGTGAAGGTGGCGAACTCGAGCTCGCCGCGGGTCACGTGGCGTGCGAGGCGTTGACCTCGAACGAGCCAGGCTTCCTGGATCTTCGAGGTATCGACGCCCTGCTTCTCGAGGAAGGGCAGGAATTTCCAGTGAACGCTGTCATCGTCTTTGATGACCATGATGTCCTCGCCTTCGAGCATGCGGCGCTTGATGCGCGCAACGTAGCGGCCGTCGAGGAGAATGCGGATGCCGCCGCGCAGGGGCTCGCCGAAGTAGGGCACGCCGACCACGGGCTCATCGCCGAGGAACATCCCGTCTTCGGTCTTCTTGGGCGGCTTCTTGTTTACGTACACCGAGATGCTGAGGATGTGGTCGGCGCAGTTCCAGGCCCGGTCGGGGCACACGGGGATGGGCTTGCCGTAGGTGAAAGAGCCGAAGCGGAACTGGAAGTCGTCTTTGTGGCGGCGCATCTCCGCGCCTGGCACCACGGCCGCGGGCCGCTCGGACCGGCCTCCTCCGTAGATGTGAACCTCCTTGACCTTTCGCACGTTGACGCCCAGGGCGGCGAGGTAGTCGGTCATGCGGTAGCGGCGCTCGCGCTCGATCACGTGGTCGGGCCAGGGGTCACCCTTGCGCCAGTTCACCGCCGCGCGCACCTCTTCCCACACGGGCTCGAGGTCGAGGGGCAGCTCGGCCCACTTGAGCACACCTCGTGGCTGGCCATCCACGTAGACGTAGGGATCCTTGAACCGGGCCATGCCGGACTTGTACTCGGAGGGAACCCAGGTCTCGCCATCCTCGGCGCGATGTCGGCCCGACACGCCATCGCCGGTGTCCGCGGCGATGGCCGGCGCGGCCTTGGCCGCAGCGGCTGCGGGCTTGGCGGGTGCGGACTCGGCCGCGGGCTTGGTAGCCGCGGAGCTAGCGGCGGCGGGGGCGTTCGACTCGTTGGTGCAGGCGGAGGCGAACGCCAGGCTGAGGGCCAGGCTGAGGATCGTGGAGGTTCCGACGGACCGACAATGCATACGGTTCGCGGTGTGCACGGGGCGTTCCAGCCGCGGCGCAACAAGGTTTCGGTGGGCTACAGCGAACGGGGCGGGACAACACTCGCCGCGTGGAACCGCCGGACCCCATCGAAACGCTGCGATTCGACCTGAATGCGGGGCCTTCGGCGTGGCACGCCGGCTGCTAGGGATGGTGCCCCATGAGCATCAGAAGGTCTGGTTTGGTAGTCGCAGTCATGGGCCTCGCGCTTGCGGGCGGCGTCGCAGGGTGTGGGCTCGAGTCGGCGGACGGAGGCGGCACCGGGGGCACCGGCGGCACCGCCGACTTACCGGAGCGCATTCCCAATACAGAGGACCCCGCCTACGATCAGAGGCTCGACGATCTCGAGATCGTCTGCGCCAGCACGCTACTCGTTTCAGGAACCTTCGAGCAGACGCAGGAGCGGCCCGCAGACGTGGAGAACTGCTGGGCCGCGGGGATCTGGCGCGTGACGGCACAGCTCGACTTCCAGGGATGTGATCCGCAGCCGGCTTTCGCCGAGACCTATGAATTCGACGTGACCGTGGACGAGGACCTGGTCACCACGATCTACGACGTAAACGATCCCGAGAACGAACGGGTGAACTTTACGATCACCCAGGACGGCAGCTCGACGTGCAACGGCAGCTTCGAGTACTTCGGCACCAACAACCACGTGGTCTCAATCAAACCGCGGATGGACAACGCGACCAATACGATGTCTGGCGCGGGCGAGTACACGGTCTACTCTTTCAATCCGTTCTAGCGGCAACCGGGTCGCTACCATGGAGAAAGCCCGCGCGTTGCGCGGGCTTTCCTGGTTTTCGGCCGCCGGATTCTCGGAGAAGCTAGTCCGCAGGCCCGGGCTCGGCACCGTCGTCGTTGACAGGATCTTCGAGACCTTCGAGACCTTCGAGACCTTCGAGACCTTCGAGACCTTCCGGGGCGTTTGGGTCCTTGCCAAAGTTCTCTTGCTCTTCGGGGGATAGGAACTTTTTCTGCGCGCGAACGCGGAACAAGAAGTCGTGGTCTTCGTTTAGGTCGGCCACGTCCTCGTCGCGCCAGCGGGTCTGCTCGACGGCGGCGACGATGCATTGCTCCAGCACGGGGTCGTCGAGGTTGCTCTGCGTGATGCGGACACCGGTCGCGAGAACCTCTCCGTTGAGGACTTGCAGCCGGTACTCGATGTGCGCCTTGGCATCCGGATCGAGCCCGCTCACGTCGCAGCGCGTCGCGACGCCGGCAGAAAACCGCCGCGGATAGTCCTGATCGAGCCGTCGATCGAGCGCGTCGCCGGTGAGTGGAGTCTCGCCCGAAGGGGCGAGCTCTGGGGCTTGTTCGGCTTCGGGCGCGTCGTGAGCCAACTCTGGTTCGCGCTTTACCGTCGGCGCCATGGTGACGGTCCTGTTGGGCTTGCCGGCAGCCTCGACGGAATCTCTGGTTCGCGTGGGGGGCGAGTCGCCAAGTTGGAAAAGCAGGTAGACCACGGCGCTTAGCAGCGCTGCACAGGCGACGAGCCACTTGACCATGGTTTCAAGGTCCTACGCCGCGAGGCGCCTGGTCAATGGCGAACGCCTCTGCCGCACTGAGCGCGCGGGATCGGGAATGCGTCACCTCACCCTTGGGAGTCCGCCTCCCCACAGAGCAGCCCGTAACCCTCGAAAATGCCGATATTTCTCGCGGCACACACGTTGCACTTGTTGGCGTCCGTCAAGACAGCCGGATTTCAAACCGTGAACAGCACAGTGACCTACTTACCGACCCCCACCAATCCCCCCGCAGCAGCGAACGCCGGCAGCGCCGACGACGCTCGCGGTGGAGTTCGTGGTCCGGGGAAGTCTGGGCCGCGCCGCCGTTCACCTATTCAAGGGCAAGGGCAAACAATGAGGAAGAAACTTCCAGGACTCGTCGCGGGGACCATCGCGGCGCTCATGATTCCGCACGTCGCGTCTGCGCAAATGCAGGTAGTTCTCGAGCACGACCCGTCGAACAACGACGAGGCTCGCACCCGCGTGCGCGACGGTCGCGAGGTACTGCGTGCCCACGACCAGCACGGCGCGGGTTCCGAGATGGCGAACTACGCGTTCCACGGCGACAAGGGCATGATTATCGCAACCAGCTCGGGCAGGTTGCTCAACGGCGAGACGCCGCAAAACTCGGAGGTTCAGTGCTCGGCGACGCCGGTGACGCTGGTCCCGAACGCCGAGACGCAGGCGGGCGTTTCCCTTGAGATCGGCGAGTCGACGTACGTCACCTCTCACGCCGGTGACGAGCACCGCACCTGCATGCACGCGGAGATCAGCCCGGTCAGCGAGGGCATCTACGTCATGCAGTTCAACTGGCAGGAGAACGGCCGGAACCAGAACACCGAGCGCCGGTTGATGGTCATCAACCAGCAAGGCGAGCGCCTCCAGCTCACCGGCAACGTCGAGCTCTTGCAGAACAACACCATCGCCACGATCATGGCGAAGAACAACGACGACTGCGCCGGCACCCAGTCCGGTGGCGGCTGTGACGAGTTCGTCCACCCCGACGGCACGGTGACCTTCTCCTGCGGCCAGCTGTGCAACGGCAACGGCCGCGACGATGGCTGGAACAACGTGTTCGAGCTGTCCTGCGACGAGGCCGCCGGCGTTTGCGACGTCCAAAAGAAGTTCGACACCTCGATCATCGAGCGCGAAGAGCGCAGCCGGCCGATGTGCCAGATTGTGGACGGCGACGGCGACGGAACGCCCGATGCCTCGGTTTGCTGCGGCACCGAAGGCAACAGCCAGCCCCAGCGTGAGGGCGTTTGGTGCTCGGCGGTCAATCTGACGAGCGGCGAGCGCGAGTGGCGCCAGCGCATGGCGTACCGCGGCGAGAACAGCGAGGGCCAGCGCACCTACGCGATGCGCGCCAAGCTGCTCCGCCCGGGGACCGTGACCGACCTCGGCACCGACTCCATGGATAACCTCAGCAACGACTTCTACCTTCAGTACCAGATGCGTTACGGCAACAACGCGGGCAACCGCCCGGGCAACAAAAAGGGCGGCGCGGACTTCGGCGTGAACCTTCAGCGCTTCCGCTACACCCCCCAGGGTCCCGAGGTGATCGGCGAGTACGACCTCACCCAGGCCGTCATCAACAGCGGGGTCGAGATGACCCACGTCGCGCCTTTCATCAGCCTCGACGCCGAGGCCAAGCCGGTCCTCAGCTACCTCGGTACGAGCTTCATCGCCGGCACCTCGGGCACGGAAATCTTCAACGTCGGTCTCGACGCCAACGGCCTGCCCTACGAGCTTCCGAACAAGGTCCTCCAGGCCTCCCAGGACGGCCAGCTCTACTCGAACCTCTACGGCAACAACCCGCAGAACCAGGGCCGCAACTACACGGAGTGTGGCGTGATTCGCAACCCGTTCGTGGACCAGGCCGGCCCGTCGCGGGGCATCCGGTTCTTCAACGTGTGCGTGCTCACGGGCAAGCTGCCCGGCGACCCGCTCACCAAGAAGCTGAGCATCATGTCGGAGATCTGGGCGACCGAGTCGGCCGCGGTCGATCCCGAGCCCGAGCCCGAGCCCACGCCGGATACGCCGCAGAACGACCCGCAGGACGACCCGGATAGCCCGGACACCCCGACGCCCACCCCCGAGCCCGCGCCCGAGGATTCCGCCACCCCGCCGTCGCAGACTGGCAGCCTCGGTGGTTGCTCGGTCCCGGGCAGCGGCGCCAACGGCGGTCTCGCGATGCTCATCGGCCTCGCTCTTGTCGTCGGTCGGCGCCGCCGTCGGCGCTAATCGGCCCACGACTCACACGAGGAAAGCAAAGCTATGATGTTGAAACACATAATCCTCGGAGCCTGCGGTGCCTTGGCGCTTACCGCTGCCGGCTGCGAACTGGACGAGATTGAGGCGCCACCTCCGACGGAGACGCCCACCCCAAGCCCCGGAGAGACACCCGACCCGGAGCCCACCCCAGAGCCTCCCTCCCCCGTGGAGCCCGGCCCCGGCGGCGGCAACGGCGACATCCCGCAGGCGCTGTTCGAGCGCGACGTGTTCCCGGCCATCACCGCGGCCTGCTCTGGCGCGGCCTGCCACTCGGCTCAGACCCCGGTGTTCGTCGCCGAGCTCGCGGACGAGAGCTACTCGCTCACCATGAACCAGGCGGCGCTCTTGTTCGTCAACTTCGACCCCGTGACGGCGCGCATCGTCGTCAACGGCGAAGGAGCGCACTACGGCGCTACCTACACGCCCGAGCAGCTCGTCGGCCTTGAAGGCTGGCTGGCGGCCGAGGCGGCCGCGGTCGAGGCCGGTGAAGGCGGCGAGCCCTCGCCCCTGGCCCAATGGTCGGGCTGCATGAACTACGACGAGTTCCTGCAGGAGAACGTGGCCAAGCTGTGGGCCGAAAAGGGCACCGGCCAGGGCGACTGCGAGCAGTGTCACAACTTGGGCGGCGATGGCTTCATCGCCAACCAGGACTCGGTGCTTACCTTCACTGCGCTCACCACCGATGCGGGGCACATGATCGCGTACTTCACGGTCAACGAGCTCGGCGACGTGATCATCAACCGCGACCGGCTCCAGGCGGTGGCGGATGGGCGTGAGCCTCACCTGAGCCACCCCGGTTTCAACGTGGATGGCAACGCGATGGAGGCGCTCACGCGGTTCCACTCGCTCACCCAGGCTCGCGTGGCCTCCGGCGACTGTGAGCCGCCCCGACTGGTTCGCTAAGGACCGGATGTAGACCGACAGAGCTAGACTATCGAGCGCCCGGAGCACTGGCTCCGGGCGCTTTTGCTTTCGGTGCTGCCGGCGCCCGCCAAAGCCGCGGCGGCGATAACGCTTTCTATGGAGCCAGGGTTTTGCCTTCGAAAAACGTGCGAGTCTGTTCAGCGCGGATGCATCCGCCCCCTCGCAAGCCCCTCGCCGCCGCGCGGACGCGCTCGAGATGCACCGCGCGATGTTCGCGCTTGCCCAGGCGGTGCAGCGTGGCGGCAGAGGCTGGTCGCGCGAGCGTGCAGGATGTTTCGTGCGGCGACGGGTCGCCCATGCCGAGCGCTTGCCTAGACGAGGCGAGCTCGGTGCGAAGGTCGCGCTTTGCGCCTCTAAACCGTGGTGATGACGTGGTGGTAGCGATCGACTGGGGAGATGCTCCTTCGGGTGGAACCCGCCCCCCCCAATCCCCCAGGTGGGCCCGGCACCTCCGAATGAGCGCAACTGCGCAGAATGCGTATACGCCTTGCCGGATTTTGATTCCCCCGGCGATGGCACGACGGCTGCACTTAGACTTTGCGGCCCGCAGGGCCATGCGAACCAGGGAGCCCCGACGACATGAAGACCTATTCTCGACTCTTACTCGCTGTGCTGCTCGTACCCGCCGCAGCCTGCCTCGAACTCGAAACGCCAGATACGGACAGTCTCGCTGGTGAGACCGATCCCGGCACGGAGCCGGAAGCGGAGCCGACGCCGACGCCGACGCCGACGCCAGAGCCGGACCCCGGCCCGCCGCCTCCGCCCCCGCCCCCGCCGCGCGTGGCCGAGGGCCTGAACGCGCTCTACACGTTCACCGCAGGCGCTGGCACGCTGGTCACCGACGAGGCCCCGGGCGACCCCAAGCTGCCGCTCAGCTTCGACGACCCGGCGGCGGCGACGTGGATCCCCGGTGGCGGTCTATCCATCGTCGCGCCGACGATCCTCAAGGCCTCGCTCGCGCCGGGCAAGATCTACGACGCCTGTCAGCTGTCCAATGAAGTGACCTTTGAAGCGTGGATTCGCCCGGCCAACGACACCCAGAACGGTCCGGCGCGCATTTTCACCTATTCGATCTCGACCGCCGATCGCAACTTCACCCTCGGCCAGGACGCCACGGGCTACGACGCCCGCCTGCGCACGTCCGAAACCGATGACAACGGCACGCCGGCGACGGCGACCGGGCCCGGTTTGGTCACCCCCGCGGCCGTACAGCACGTCCTGTTTACCCGCAACCTGCTCGAGGCGGCGGTGTGGGTCGACGGCGTGAAGGTGGGCACCCAGGCGCTCGAAGGCAGCTTCGTTGGTGAATGGTCGCGAACCTATCAGCTCGCGATTGGCAACGAGCTCACCCTCGACCGCCCCTGGCTCGGCGACATCTACCTCGCCGCCGTGTATTGCCGCTCCCTCACCGACGAAGAGGTGCTGCAGAACTACGAGGCCGGCTACTAGGACCACGGTCGAAACGGGGACATAAGGGGCATGGCTCGGCGCTCGGTCGGTGGCATCCGCCGAGCGTCGGTCGAAAGACCGCCGCAATGCACCCAAACCGAAACGGAAAAGCCCGGCCGAGCAACAACCGCTCGGCCGGGCCTTTTTCGTCCGATTCGCGTTAGCGGGCCCGGGCGACGGCCGAGAGCTTGGCCATGGCCCAGTCGCGGCGAGCCGCGAGATTGGCGAAGTCGGCGCCGCCGCCTTCGTCCAGAGCGTTGAGCTCGTGCTCGGCCTTTTCGAGCTCGGCGCTGGCTTCTTTGGCATCGATATCGACGCCGAGGGCGGCCTGCTCGACGAGGGCCTTGACCACGCCGTTGTCACCGACCTCGAGAAAGCCGTTGCCGTGGGCGTAGACCGTCGTTTGCCGGCCCTCTTCGAGAACCATCACGCCGGGGTCGAGCTTGGTGAGGAACGGAACGTGCCCGGGCAGCACGCCGAACTCGCCGAGCTCGCCGTAGGCCGTGATCGCATCCACCGCCCGGTGCGTCACCTCGCCGGTCGGAGTGACCAGCGTGATGTCGAGGGGACCTGAGCCCTCTGCTTTGGTTCGTTGGTCGGCCATGAGCTAACTCCTCGTGGGTTGGCCCTACGCGGCCTGCTTGGCCATCTTCTCGGCCTTCTCGCGGGCCTCGTCGAGGCCGCCGCACATGTAGAAGGCCTGCTCGGGCATGTCGTCGCAGTTGCCGGCAAGAATCTGCTCGAACGAGGTGATGGTGTCCTCGAGTTCGACGTATCGACCCGGCGAGCCCGTGAAGACTTCGGCGACGTGGAACGGCTGCGACATGAAGCGCTCGATCTTGCGGGCGCGGGCGACCGCGGCCTTGTCGTCTTCCGAGAGCTCGTCCATGCCGAGAATGGCGATGATGTCCTGCAGGTCCTTGTAGCGCTGCAGCACCTGCTGGGTCTCGCGGGCGACCTTGTAGTGACGCTCGCCGACCACGTCGGGCGACAGAATCGTCGAGGACGAGTCGAGAGGGTCAACGGCCGGGTAGATGCCCAGCTCGGAGATGCGCCGCGAAAGAACCGTCGTCGCGTCGAGGTGAGCGAACGCGGTCGCCGGCGCCGGGTCGGTGAGGTCGTCGGCCGGCACGTAAATGGCCTGGACCGACGTAATCGAACCGTCCTTGGTCGAAGTGATGCGCTCCTGCAGGCCGCCCATCTCGGTGGCCAGGGTCGGCTGGTAACCGACGGCGGCCGGAATACGGCCGAGAAGCGCCGACACCTCGGAACCCGCCTGGGTGAAGCGGAAGATGTTGTCGACGAACAGGAGGACGTCCTGCTTTTCCTCGTCGCGGAAGTACTCGGCGCAGGTCAGAGCCGACAGGGCGACCCGGGCGCGGGCTCCGGGCGGCTCGTTCATCTGGCCGTAAATCAGCGCCGCCTTGTCGAGGACCGTGCCGCCGTCGTCGGTCTTCGAGTCGGCCATCTCGTGCCAGAGGTCGTTGCCCTCACGGGTGCGCTCTCCGACGCCGGCGAACACGGAGAAACCACCGTGCTTTTTGGCGACGTTGTTGATGAGCTCCATGATGAGAACGGTCTTGCCGACGCCGGCGCCGCCGAAGAGGCCAATCTTGCCGCCTCGTCGGTAGGGAGCGAGAAGGTCGATGACCTTGATGCCCGTTTCGAACGCCTCGACCGTCACCGACTGGTCGACGAACTTGGGCGGCGCGCGGTGAATCGGCATGTGCTTTTTCGCCGTTACCGCACCGCGACCGTCGACCGGCTTACCAACCACGTTGAGGATGCGCGACAGCACCTCGCGGCCGACCGGCATCATGATCGGGTTGTGGGTGTTCTTGACCGCCTGGCCGCGGACGAGGCCGTCCGTGGCGTCCATGGCGATGGACCGCACGCTGTGCTCGCCAAGGTGCTGGGCGACCTCGAGCGTCAGATTGTCAGCCTCGTCGCCGATCGACTTGTTGGTGACGAGCAGAGCCGTACCGATCTCCGGCAGGTCGCCGCCCTCGAACGCGACGTCGACGACGGGTCCGATAACCTGGATGATCTTCCCGAGGGAACCGTTGGAGGTAGCCATTGTTTGCGGTCCTATCCTTTGAGTGATTCAGCGCCGGAGATGATTTCGAGCAGCTCTTTGGTAATGGCTGCTTGCCGGGCGCGGTTGTACTGGAGCGTGAGCTTGCCGATCATGTCGTCGGCGTTGCGAGTCGCGTTGTCCATGGCGCTCATGCGGGCACCAAACTCGGACGCGATGGACTCGAGGAACGAGCGAAACAGCTGCACCGAGACGTACAGCGGCAGCAGGTGGTCGAGAAGCTCGGCCTTGCTGGGCTCGTAGGTGAAGTCGCTCGGGTTGGCGTCGTCGCTGTCGAGCTCGGCCGGCACGACCGGCAAAAGCTGCTCGGTGCGCACCACCTGGGTGATAGCCGACTTGAACTCGTTGTAGATGACGAACACCCGGTCGAACTTGCCCTCGAGGAAGGCCTCTTTGACCGTGTTGGTAACCTCGCGCGACAGCTGCTGGGCGTCCTTGGACGTCGGCGCCAGCTGCCGCTCGAAGATCGGTCCCTTGCGGCGATTGAAGTAGTCGCCCACCTTGCGGCCGATAAGCCACAGCTGGATGTCTTCGTAGTCACCACTGTGGTCGCGCACGAAGCCTTCGGCCGCGCGAATGATGTTGGCGTTGTAGGCGCCAGCGAGGCCGCGGTCACTCGACAGGGCGATCACCAGGGCACGCTTGCCCTCGCGCTCCTGCAAAAGAGGGTGAGCGTCGCGGCTGGTCCGCGCCGCCAGGTCCGAGATCACCGCTGCCAGCTCCTGCGCGTACGGGCGCTGGGCGATGATGGCGTCCTGCGAACGGCGCAGCTTGGCCGCCGCCACCAGCTTCATCGCGCGGGTGATCTTCTGGGTGTTTTTGACCGACCCGATGCGCTTTCGGATGTCTTTGAGTGAGGGCATGGCGGCTGGTCGTTACGCCTTAAAGGTCTTGCCGAACTCGTCCAGGGCCGCTCGAAGCCCCTGGTCGGTCGCCTCGTCGAGCTTGCCGGTGGAGCGCAGCCCGTCGAGAACGTCTTTTTTCGACGTGCGCAGCCACTCGAGCAGCTCCTTTTGGTAGCGCCCCATCTCCGACACCTCGTAGCCGTCCACGTAGCCGTTGGTGCCCGCGAACAGGACCACGACCTGCTCTTCCATGGACATCGGCGTGTACTGCGGCTGCTTGAGCATCTCGGTCATGCGCTCGCCGCGGGCCAGCTGGGCCTGGGTCGCCGCGTCGAGGTCCGACGCGAACTGCGCGAACGCCGCCATGGCGCGGTACTGGGCCAGCTCCAGGCGGAGCTTGCCGGCGACCTTCTTCATGGCTTTGGTCTGGGCCGAACCGCCGACGCGAGACACCGACAGACCGACGTTCACCGCCGGCCGAATGCCCGAGTAGAACAAGTCCGACTCGAGGTAGATCTGGCCGTCGGTAATCGAAATGACGTTGGTCGGAATGTACGCCGAGACGTCGCCGGCCTGGGTCTCGATGATGGGCAGCGCGGTGAGGCTGCCGGCGCCTTCTTCGTCCGACATCTTGGCGGCGCGCTCGAGCAGGCGGCTGTGCAGGTAAAAGACGTCGCCGGGGTACGCCTCGCGGCCCGGCGGGCGGCGAAGGAGAAGCGACAGCTGGCGGTACGCCACGGCCTGCTTGGAAAGGTCGTCGTAGACGATGAGGGCGTGCTTGCCGCTGTCGCGGTAGTACTCGGCCATCGTGACGCCGGTGTAGGGCGCGATGAACTGCAGCGGAGCCGGCTCCGACGCGGTCGCGGCAATGATGGTCGTGTACTCGAGAGCGCCGTGCTCACGGAGCTTTTCGACCACCGCGGCGACCGTCGATTGCTTCTGGCCAATGGCGACGTAGAAGCACTTAACGTCCTGGCCCTTCTGGTTGATGATGGTGTCGACCGCGACGGCCGTCTTGCCGATACCGCGGTCGCCGATGATGAGCTCGCGCTGGCCGCGGCCAATCGGAATCATCGAGTCGATGGCTTTGATGCCGGTCTGCAGCGGCTCGTGCACCGACTTGCGCTCGACGATGCCGGGGGCCTTGACCTCGACCTGGCGCAGGTTCTCGCGCGGAATGGGCGCGCCGCCGTCGATGGGCTCGCCCACCGCGTTGACCACGCGACCGAGCAGGGCGTCGCCGGTGGGAACGCTGACGATCTCGCCGGTGCGCTTGACCGTGTCGCCTTCGCGAATGGCCTCGAACTCGCCGAGAAGGGCAACGCCGACGTTGTCCTCCTCGAGGTTGAGGACCATGCCCTGGACCTTCTTGTTGTCCGCGCCGGTGAACTCCAGGAGCTCGCCAGCCATGGCGCCGGCCAGGCCGTACACGCGGGCAATCCCGTCGCCCGCGGTGAGCACCGTGCCGGTCTCCGTGACTTCGACTTTCTTGTCGTAGTCCTGGATTTCCTTGCGGATGATTTCGCTAATCTCTTCGGCCCTGATTTCCATGGCGTGGTCTCTTTTCGTCCGTTGCTTGGCCTGGCTGGGTTGGCCTGATTACTTGGTGAGCTGCTCGCGCAGCCGTTGGAGCTGGTTTTTGAGGCTGCCGTCGTAGACGACATCGCCGAGTTGCGCGACCACGCCGCCGAGCAGCGCCGGGTCGTGCTTCTTGGTCATCAGCACGGTCTTGCCGCTGAGCCTTTCGAGCGACGTCTTGAGCTGCTGCTCGTGAGCCGGCGACAGCGGCTGGGCCGAGGTGACCTCGGCGTGCACCCGGCCGGCCTTTTCGTCGATCATAGCGTCGAGCTCGCGCGCAATATCGGGCACGAACACGAGGCGCTCGCGGTCGAGCAGCAGGTAAAAGAAGTTCTTGGTCGTCGGCGACGCGCCGGTGCGGCCCAAAATCGCGTCGATCACCTTGCGGCGCTGGGCGCGACCGAAAACCGGGTTGGTGAGCGCGTCGACCAGGTCCGGCGACGTCTTCATCGCGGCGGCAAATGCGCCGACTTCGCGGCCGAGGGCCTCGTAGTTGCCCTGGTCGGAGCCGAGGTCGAGAAGAGCCCGCGCGTAGCGGCGCGGAATGCTACCAGCTGTCATCGACGGTGCCTTTCCCGTTGTCGTCGCCCGCGGTGCCCAGGCTCGAAATGAACGTATCGACCAGGCGCGCCTGGTCATTGGCCTGGGTGTGTTCGCCGAGCAGCTTCTCGGTCGCGTCCACGGCCACCGAAACCACCTCGGCCTCCAGCAGTCGCCGCGCTCGCGCGATCTCCGCATTGATGCGGTCTTCGGCGTCCTTTTTCATGGCCGCCGCCTGCTTCTCGGCTTCTTCGAGAATGCGCTTCTTTTCTTCTTCGGCCTGAGCCCGGATTTCACTCACGAGCTGCTCGACTTCGGCGTCGACCTTGCTGATGCGCTCTTTGTACTCCTCGAGCTTGGCCTGGGCTTCTTTGCGCAGGCGGGCGCCCTCTTCGAGGGCGTTCTTGATCGAGTCGTGGCGCGACGCCAGGGACTGGCGAATCTTTGGACCGCCGAACTTGACCAGCAGGCTGATCAGGATCGCGAAGTTGAGAATCGCAAAGCCCAGCGGCGGGTTCGCGTAGGTCTTGCCCTCGCCGTAGTCGAACGAGAACCAGTTGATGTGGCCATCGCCGTGGCCGCCACCGTGACCCGCCTCGGCGGCACCGTGGGCGTCTGGTTCGGCCAGCGCGGAAACCGGCGCAAGCAGCACCAGCATGGTTGCGAGAGTGAGTAGACGTCGGCGCATGGCTAAGCGACCTCCCGACCGAGCAGCTTGGTCGCCATGGCGCGGGCGATGTCGGCGGCCCGCGGCGCGAGCTCACCGCGAGCTTTCTCGGTCTGCGTTTGAATCTCGGCCTGGGCCTTTTCGAGGGCGGTCGCCGCTTCGGAGCGGGTCTTGTCGAGAACCTCGCGCTCGTGGGCACCGGCCTCGGCCCGCATGCTGCGGCGCTCGTCCTGGGCCCGCGAGCGCGCGCTCGCGAGCTTGGCCTCGTAGTCGGCGAGCTGCGCGTCGGCCTGGGCGCTCATGGCCGACGCTTCTTCGCGCGCGCCCTCGATGCCGGCGGCGCGCTCGTCGCGCATCCTTAAGTAGGGGCGAAACAGAGACCGGGACGCCACAAAGCTCGCGACCAAAAAGATCGCGAGCTGAATGAAGACCGTCATGTCCAGGTCGATCAGCGGGTGACTGTTCCCGGACGCCGCCAGGGCCACGCTCGTCATGCTCGTCAGGTCCATTCGCGAATAACCTCTTGGAACTCGGGGAGTTGGCGCTGCAATTGGCCCGAGTCGGCCGCTGATACCATCGGCAGACTCGCACTGTCAACCGTCCATGGGATGCGCCTTCCGGCGCCGTCCGATTCATCCGAATCGGTACCCGACCCGAACGCGACTCACCGAAGTCCGGGCTCGACGAGAATGGCCGGCGAGCTACTGCTGGGCAATGCCCGAAGGGCCCGAAATTCGCCGGGCGGCCGACCGCGTCCACAAGGCCATCGCCGGCCACGCCGCTCAGAACGTGTATTTCCACCACGACCACCTGCGGCGCTTCGAGGAGGCGCTCACGGGCCGGCGGGTCGAGCAGGTCACCTCGAAGGGCAAAGCAATGCTCACGTTCTTTGCCGGGGAGCTGGTTGTGTACTCCCACAACCAGCTCTACGGCCGCTGGCAAACGGTCGCCCCGGGGGCCCGGCCGAACACCCAGCGGTCACTGCGGTTCGCGGTCGACACGCCACACCGGTCCGCCCTGCTCTACTCGGCATCCGAGATCGAAGTGCTCACGCGCGACGACCTGGACGACCACCATTTCCTGGCTCGGCTCGGCCCCGATGCCCTCGACGCCGCGGTCAAGCCCGACCACATCGCCGAACGCCTGGCCTCGAAGACCTTTCGGCGCCGGGCCCTGGCCAGCCTGCTCCTCGACCAGGGCTTCGTCGCCGGCCTCGGCAACTACCTGCGCAGCGACATCTTGTTCGAGGCCGGGGTGTCGCCGCGGGCCCGCCCGTCGGACCTCGACGACGGCACCCGGCGCGAACTCGCCCGCGCCATTTTGGCGATTACCCGGCGCGGCTACCGCAAAAACAGCGTCACCAACGATCCCGAGCGCGTCAAGCGCATGCGGGCCGACGGCAAGCGGCGCCGCGAATACCGCCACCTCGCCTACGCCCGCACGGGCAAGCCCTGCTTTCGCTGCGAGACCCGGATGGTTCGCGAAGACATCGGCGGGCGCGGCCTCTACTACTGCCCGACCTGCCAGCCGGGCCCGTGACCAACCGGTGCACCTCGCTGGTGGTCGCGTCCAAGTGGCCGCGCAAAGCCCCGGCGAATGTCGGGCTGCGCGGCCAGCGTCGCGGGGACTTACTTGACCGGCTTGGGTCCCGGGCCGTCGGGCTTCGCCTTGGCCGGTGCCTTTGCCGAATCGGGCTTGTCGGCCACGATGGTCGCCGGCTGCTTCTTGCTGCTTTCGGGGGCGATCCCCTCCATGAAGCTGCGGCCTTCGAAAATAACGCCCTTGTCGATCTGAAGCGACGGCGATGTCAGGTCACCTTTGACCCGCCCGGGGGCGTGAATCTCGATGCCGCGCTTTGCCCGGATGTTGCCGACGACGGTGCCCTGAATGATGATCTCACCCACGTCGATCTCGGCCTGAACGTGGGCGCCTTCGCCGACGACGAGCACGTCGTCCGAGAAGACTTCCCCGGACAGCCGGCCGTCGATTCGGACCGTCCCTTCGAAGGTCAGCTTGCCTTCGAATTCGCTGCCGCGGCCGAGCAGCGTGTTGATTTCCCCCACCACGGTCTTCGATTGCGCCTGAGCCATCGATCCTGATCGTACCACCAGGTCGCGGGAGGCGGACCGCCGCGGTCCGCTACTTTTTGAGCTCGAACGCCAGGGTTTTGCTGGTCGCATCGCCCCAGACGAGCTTGCGGCGTTCGGGTCGGTAGCCGCGGGCCCGCAGCTCGATGTTGGTCGCCGCCAGCGGGTCGAGGTTCTGCAGGGTGAGCGGCGTGCGCCCCATAGAACGACCGTTGACGAACACCTCGGCCTGCTCCGGAGTGCTGCGCACGATCAGGGTGACCGAGATTGGCTTGAGCGCCGCCACAACGCGAACCACGCCGCCCTGCGCGGGCACGATCTGCTTGCGCTGCCAGGGTTCGTACCGGGGCGCCCGCACGGCGACCAGGTACTCGGAAGATGGCTGGACATCGATGGTCATGGGGGTGGTGCCCGCGGCGCCGACGCCATCGACCTCGACCGTTGCGCCGGCCGGAATTGACACCACTTCGATGCGGGCCACCGTCGGAGCCGCCGCGTCGTCGCCGCCGAGAAACAGGGCACCGACGCCGAGAACCAACAAGGCCACCACGCCGCCGATGATGGCGTGCGGAAGCCAGGCGGGGGTGCGGGGCTTGTTGAGCTTGAACGCGTCGGGCAGCTCGTCGATTTCAAGGGACTGCAGACGCTCCAGGTTCGTCACCGGCGCGTCGACGGGAAAGCCGTTGCCCGACAGGCGAGAAAACGCCGGGGCCGGGGACGGGGCCGGAGCCTCGGGTGGGGCGACGGGTGCCGCGGCCTCGGGCGGCGCGATGACGCCACGCCCTCCCGGTTCGTTGGAGCTCGCCACGGCGCCGCGAATGAGCTCGCCGATCGACACCGAGCTGGCCGACGACGGAATGCCGGCCACCGGCGTCTTGCGAGAAGGGCGCGGCGCACGGACCGCGCTCACCGCCGGCCGGGGATTGTGCGCCGCGATCGCCGCCGACGCGGCCTGGTCGCCGCCGCGCGCGGGCCCGCGGGCACTGCGCGCTCCGTCGCCGGTGTCCGCCTCGTCGGCAGCATCGGGCGAGCCAGGGGGCGGAGGCCGTGGGATCGACGCCCGGCGCACGGTCGGCAAATCGAAGTCGGACTCGGAGTCCGGGTCATCGCCGCCGCGGGCCGGCCCGGCGCTGCCCGCCAGGGACGCTGCGGCCCAGGCGCCAGCCGGGCTGTCATCCACCACGGTTCGATCGGTGCCGAACTCATCGAAGCCGCCACCGAACTCGCTGCGATCGAAGTCGGCGGGGCTCGACGAGTGCACCCCGCGCGGCAACGCCGGCGATGTTTCGTCGTAGATGCTGCGGCCGCCCGGCGATGGCAGATCGTCGGGATCCGGCGCGGGCCCCGACGGCTGCAGGTCCGCCATGCGAAAGATGACGCTGTTTTCGTCGGTGATCTCCGAGCGATCCTGAATGAGTTCGCTGGGCTGAATTCGCTGGGTCGCGACCCGGGCGCCGCGCGGCTCGAACGCTTCGGGCACCGGCACCGGCACCGGCGTCTCCGGTGCCTTCTCGGTCCCGGCCTGCAGCACCTGGGCAACGAATCGAGCCAGCCGCGCGCCGGTAAAGACCGGCGAGTAAACGTGCAGGAAGCGCTCGAGGTCCGACGCCAGCTCCGTCCCCGCGCGGTACCGGTCGTCCGGGCGCTTTTCCAGCGCGTGGTGAACGATGCGCTCGAGCTGGGGAGGGACGTCCGGTCGCCGCGCGCTGATGCTCTCGATGTCGGCCGCGCGAACCATGGCGAGCAAGCGCGTCATGTCCTCCTCGAGGTACAGCATCTGCCCCTGCAGCATTTCGTAGAGCAGGATTCCGCAGCTGAAAATATCGGTGCGGTGGTCGACCTTGTCCGCCCAGGCTTGCTCGGGCGACATGTAGTAGTACTTGCCCTTGATGACGCCAACCGCGGTCTGCCGGGCGCGCATCGTCGCCTGGGCAATGCCGAAGTCGACGATCTTGACCTCGCCCGAGTGAGACAGCAGCACGTTCTGCGGCGACACGTCCCGATGCACGATGCCGAGCGGATTGCCGCGGTGATCGCGCTTTCGGTGGGCGTAGTCGAGGCCGGTCGCGACCTCCTTGGCGATGTACGCGGCGACGTCGAGCGGCACCTCGATGTCGTGCTGCGATGCCCGGCGAAGCAGGTGGTAGAGATCGCAGCCGTCGACGTACTCCATGGTGATGTAGTACGTGTCGCCGACGCGACCGAGGTCGAACGTCTGGGCGATGTTGGCGTGCTGGAGCTGCACCGAGATCTTTGCCTCGTCGATGAGCATCTCGATGAAGTGCTGGTCCTGCGAGAAGTTGGGGTGGATCATCTTGAGAGCCACGTACTTCTCGAAGCCGGCAATGCCCGCGGTCTTGGCGAGATGGATCTCCGCCATACCGCCCACGGCGATTTGTTCGACGAGCTCGTAGGGACCGAACTCTCTAGCGGCCACGATCCCCTACCGACATTTACCCGGCCTTGCGACCCGCCGCGTTTTCGGGGGTCGGGCCGGCCTGCAACATCTCCGCCTGGCCCGGGTGCACGAACACGCCCACCAGGCGCAGCGGGGTCTTGGCGCCGCGATCGAACGTACAAACGACCTCGGTCGCAATGCCGTAGGCCACGTTCACCACGTAGCTAGCGGCCGCGTTGGCGACCAGGTACAGGCCCAGGCCCGCGCCGTACGCCTTGCGGTCGATCTGCTGACCGGAGTGCAGGCACTTGTTGATGTAGGCGAGGATTGTGTTCTTGGCCAGGCGGCCGAACCTGTCGCGCACGGCCACGGCGAACTGGCTATCGGTGGCCGCGTAGCGAATCGACACGGGCTTGGGCGAGCGCACGCCCGTCCGGTCATGGGGATCCACCTCGGCGAATACCTGGTTGCCGGTTTCGTCGACCGGCGCGTCGTAGAGCGCGTTCATCAGCAGCTCCTCGCACACCTGGCCAATGGCCGAGCGCACCTGGCGACGCATCTTGCTTTCCTGGGCGAAGTCCAAAATCTTGTCGATCGCCTGACCTCGGCCTTTGAAATCGCGCAGGCGGATGTAGTTGACCGGGGTCCCCTCCGGCAGGTACTTCTCGATGCCGAAGATGTCGCCGGTGAGAAGTTTTTGCGCGGTTACGAACGTGCCGCGGTCGACCTCCTCACCCACGATCACGTGGTTCACCCGGTTGTCGGACAGCAGGCGCGTAAGGTCTGGTAGCCGCGCCTTGTCGAGGACGCACGCCACGTGAGCCTTTTGGCGCACTCTCGGGAGCATGCGCTCAAGGTCCTCCACGTCTTCGTCGACGGCCGCGAAGATGTAGCGGTGCGGAATGATCTCGTTCTCGATCGCTTTGTGCGTGCGAACGGCATCTACTTCGGCCCCGGCACGCTCAAGGTTGGCTACGATTCTTCTAAGCTGATCGAGGTTCTGGGAGATCGCGAGGACGCGGCGACGAGACAAGGCTCTCCAAACAACGGTTCGGGTCGAGTTAGAACGCGCTAATCTTACGAGATTTCCGATTCAGAGCAAAGATTGCACCTGGACCGAAATCGCAGTAACTACCGATAGCTAGAACACAGTTCGAATCGTGGCGCCGGCAGCCGGCGCCCGACGAGTTGACACCTACCTCCGTGCCATCTTCCAAGCCCTCTTTGCTGATCGTCGACGACGAGCAGGACATGCTCGATTTCCTCGAACGCGTGCTGCGCCGCTTTTTCGACGTGCAGCGGTGCTCCAGCGCCGAAGAAGCCCAAAGCCTGCTGACCGAACGCGGATTCGATGTGCTCGTCACGGACCAAAAGATGCCGCGGATGACCGGCCTCGAACTCCTCGAGGATGTGGGCGAACGATACCCAAACATGGCCAAGATCCTTCTCTCTGGATTCACCGAGATGCCCGAGATTCAGAAGGCCGTCGAGCGGGGTAGCATTCACAACTACATCGTCAAGCCGGTGGACGGTGACCGGTTGCTCGAAGCCATCGACGAGGCCCGCTCGCGGCGGGCGACCGGCGGAACGTTCAAGCCGACCGACGCCTAGGCGCGGGCGTCGCGCCGCGGGCCGCTACTGGGGCGCGTTGACGACCATACCGACCGTGAACCGGAAGTCCTGGTACGGGTTCGGCAGGAACTCGAATCGCGGCTCGAAGTCGGAAAACGCGTCAGGCTGAAAGAAGCGCGAGTTGAACGCGTTGAAGGCGTTGGCCGTAAACGTGATGCTGTCCGAGGCGCGGAACATCAGGCCGGCCTGGAGATTGGCCGACGGCGGCAGCCGGTCGAGCAAAATGTCGTGGGCATCGGTGCTGACCTGGGTCGCAAAGCCATTTTCGCCGAGCTCATCGACGTCGCGGTACTCGACGATGCGGTTGGCGTCTTCCATGGCGCCGCGAATGCGCAGCGTGGTGGTCGCCAGCAGCCGGCCATCGATCAGGTTAAAGACGCCGGCGATGTTGAACCAGTGCTCGGGCAGCGTTTTGAGGCGCCCGCGCAGCTCCGAATTGATGAGCAGCCAGGTGTAGGAGAGCTCGACCCGGTGGCCGCCCTGCAGGTACATCTTGCCGAGGAACTCCGCCGAGTGAATGCCGCGGGGCGCCTCGTTGACGTAGCGACCACCGACGATCTGGATGAGGTTCTCCAGGCGCGAGTACGAGTAGTCGGCGCGAAAGTTGAACTCGCGAATCTGGTTTTTGCCCTTGAACAGACGCGCGTTGACCTCGCCCTGAATCGCCTGGGACGTCTCGACTTCGAGGGTCGGATCGCCTTCGACCTGAATGCCGGCGCCGTTGGACTGAACGTTGTTGAACACCGGCGGACGAAACCCTTCCGCGTAGTTGATCTTGAGGTGCCAGTCGCGCAGGAAATTGAGGACCGCCGCGCCCGAGAACAGCAGCTGGGTGTCATAGCCCAGATCCGAATCGGACAGCGCGTTGGGCGCCGACTGCACGCGAACGCCGCCGTCGAACGTGAGGTTCTTGAACGGCTTCCACTGCGGATTGACGTAGGCGCCCAAAATGGTGCGGTCGGCCTCGAAACCACCGGTGAGCGGGCAGTTTGGGACGAACAGCGTAAGTCCCATGTTGTCCGGGTCGGGCATGATTGGACACGGAGAGTTCGTGCGGTTCAGGTCGAGCGGGGCAAAAATGTTCGCCTGACGTCCCGGTCCCTGAATCGAGCCCTCCTGGTTGTCGGTGTACAGAGACCGGGCAACCTCACCGCCGTAGAGGACGCGAATGTCCCCGGGCAGCTCGACGTCACCGTCGTAGTTGGCGCCGAAGCGAAAGCTCGACTGGTCCAGGCCAATGGCGAGGCCGGTCTCGAGCAGGCTGGACGGCGAAAACACCTGGAGCTGCTGAAAGTCGCGCACGAACTGAATGCCGTAGACCTGCAGCTTGGCGCCGGCGCGGTTGTCGGCAAACCGGGTCTCGTACGCCGCCGTGATGTAGCGGTCGAAGAAGTTCTGCTCGCTGCGACGCGCCACCCGGCCGCGGTCGGAGCAGCCGTCGCCGCCCGCGAAGGCCTCGGGGTTGGGCTGACCGTTGGCCAGGCGCGGGTCCACGGGCGAGCACTGCAGCTCGCCGTCGGCGTTGACCAGCGTGTCCTCGGGCAGCTCCTCGCGCACCACCGAGCCGGGAAAGCCCAGGGGCACCTGGCGCTCGCCGAACGGGTAGAAATAGCTGATGGTCAGCTTGCCGATGTCGATCTTGCCGTCGAGGTTGAAGATGGTGCTGCGCGGCTGGTCGGACGCCACGTAGCCCCCGTACACGACCGGGGAGTTGGGCGCCGGCGTCGGCGACGAAAAGATGTGCGTTGGCAGCTGGTAGCGGGGACCGGCGTACGACTCGACTGAAAAGTGCGTAAAGACGTCGATGCCGGCGTCTAGCAGGTCCGTCACGCCGCTCATGACGTAGCCGCGAACCAGGTCGCGGTCGCCATTGCCGGTGCCCGCCCGAAAGCCGGCCTCGAGGCCGCCCTCGACATCCGCTGCGTCCTTGGTGATGACGTTGATGAGGCCCTGGTAGGAGTTGGCGCCCCAAAGAACGCCGCCGGGACCGGTAATCGTCTCGATTCGCTTGATGATCTCGACCGGCGTAACGCGCGAGAACAGCGGCACGTTGATGGCCGGCTCGAACAGCGACATGCCGTTGTGAAGGTACAGAGCGGCCTGCGCGGTGCCGCGGGCGAGGGCGAAGGGAAACTGGTTGTTGAGCGCATCGAACCGAAGGAAACCGGGCACCGTGTCGAGGATATCCTCCAGGTTCTGGTAGCCCTTTTCGTTGAAGTCGTCGGCCGTGATGACCGTGACGATGGTCGGCGCCTCCTGAACCGTGGTGATGCCCTTGGCTGCCGACTGGACGACGTTGGCGAGATCGAGTTCCTCATCGACGCCGCCTGCGGCCGGACCGTCAATCTCGACGATGGTGGGCACCTCGATGTCGAATTCGAAATCGTCTTCGAAGACGCCTTCGGAGGATTCGCTGGCCTCCTGCGCGCTCGCAAGCGACGGCGCAAGCAAGCCCGCGACGGCGACCGCAACGACGAAACGTCGAGTACAGCTCATGATCGAGTCCCTGGTGTGGCGAGTTCCGCGCCTCAACGCCGGCCTCCCGGGTTCGTCGAAACCTGGGTCGCGGTGAAGACGACGCGGTTTTGCGCCTCGTTGTAGGGCGTGAAGTCTTTGAGCGGACGGCTCGAGCCCAATCCCGTGGGCTGCAGGTTGTTGCCCGCGGTGGTCACGCCCTTGCTCTCGAGGTAGCGGGCGACGGCCCGGGCGCGGCGGTCGGACAACGCCTGGTCCTTCGTTCGCGCGCGGCGAATCTGCCGCCGGTTCGTCGACCTCGTGGATTGGGCCACGTAGACGTCCACGCGGTAGCGGTTGTTGACCCGCTTCATGGTCTGGGCGACCTCGTCGAGGACCTTCTTGTCCGCCGCCGTGAGACGGGTCGAGCGAGCGCCCCCGAACTTGATTTGCTGGGTGACGTTGATGTCGCCGGTGACCGGGTCGATCTCGGCGACGCTCATGACCGCTACGTCATCCGGGCAACCGTCGGTGTCCTGGTACTTGTTGATGGTTTCGGGATCGTTGGGACAGACGTCGTTCTTGTCGGCGATGCCGTCGCCGTCGTTGTCTTCGTCGGGGCAACCGTCGGTGTCCTCGAACCCGTCGCGGTCCTCGACTTCGTTGATGCAGCGGTCCACCACGTCGTTGACGCCGTCGCCGTCGTTGTCGGCCTCGGGGCAACCATCTTCATCCTGAAAGCCATCCCGGTCCTCGGGCTGATCCGAGCACTGGTCCTGGGCATCGATGACGCCGTCGCCGTCGTTGTCGAGGTCGGGGCAACCGTCCTCGTCGTCGTATCCGTCTTCGTCTTCGGGCTCGTCGGGGCAAATGTCGAGGCTGTCGTTGACCCCGTCGCCGTCGCGATCGCCCCGCGCCAGCGCCCGCGCCCCCTCCGGTACCGGTCGCCAGGTAACCCCGGCGAGAAAGCGAAAGTCGTTGTTGCGGCCATCGCCGCCGAGCGCCGCGGTCCCGCCAGCGAGCTCAAAGGACGTGTCGTCGGTAGCGACGACGCGCATGCCGCCCATGGCGTAGGCGGCGAAGTCGCCGCCGTTGGAGTCGAAGAACTCCTCGTCCATCAGGTCGTCGCAGTCGCGGCCGTCGACCAGCTGGCAACTGCCCGACAGCGCATCGGGCAGCGGCACAAAGGCAACCGCCTCCGCCGACACGATGACCCGCGGAAGCAGCTCGTAGATGATGCCCGCCCCGGCGGAGATCTCCGAGCCGACGTCCAGCACGGCGCGCGGAGTTTCGTTGTCGAGGCCGGAGACCTCGATGACCTGCAGGACCGTGCGATTTCGCAGTCGCGCAGAGACGTTGAAGATGAAGCGGTTGACCCGGTTCGACCCAAAGGCGAAGTCCGCGGCCACCCGGGGCTCGAGTACGAAACCGTCGTCGCCGATAAACGTCTCGTCTTCGCCGAACGGAACCGACGCGATGCCCAGCACCGCCAGGTCGAACTTTCGACCGTCGATGACCTGGTATTTCAGTCCGATGCGAACGTCCGTGGGAGCCACCAGGCCTTCGTCGGCGATCCCGCCGGACGGGTCGATGTTCGACACCGGGCGCGTCGAGATGAGCCCGGTGCTGGGCTCGGGGCCGGCGGGCAAGGGGCGAAACAGGCCGCGGGTACCGAAGCCGTCGTCGGTATCGACCCGGGCCATGCCGACGTCGAAACCGAGCGAAAGGCGCTCGGTGAACGCGAACGCCATGTTGAGGTTGAGGTTCAGGGCGAACCGCAGCGTCGTATCGGCATCGTCTTCGGAGCCGATGCCGGGCACCGGCATCGACATGAGGTTCTGCGCGTAGCCGAGGTTCAACTTCAGCGAGAAGTCGTACTTCTGCATGGACCGCGCGCTGTCGAGCGAAAGCAGCCCCATGGCGTCGAACGACGGTCGATACAGCTGACTGTCGACCCCTGAATGCGGACTGGCGTTGGCCAACCCCGCTCCCAATACGGCCGTTGCGGCGACGGCGGCGGCCAGGCCGGCGAGTCGCTGTCGAGTGGCTGTCATCGAGTTCCCCCGGTGTTAATCATGTCTAAGGATTCGAGGCGAGGCCTACGGTTGCGGGCAGGCGTTGTTGGTCGGCTCGTCCAACACGTGGGCGAGCTTGACCTGGAAGAAGACGACGTTCGGAATCGATGCCGCCAGATCCGACGACCACTCGCAGCCGTTGGGCTCCCCGCCAATGCCCGCGTGCGTACGTAGCGAGGTTGGAGTCAGCAGTCCGGTGCCGTTGTTGCCGGTGGCGTCGAGCATCACATCGACCGTCGTGCGGCTCTCGGCGCCCGCGTCGGAGAAGTAGTAGTCGAGGTCGACCAGCACCTGCTCGCTCGCGGTGATCGTGACCCCGGCGGTCGGCGTGCCGTTCACCGTAAATACCGGTACGAACACGCCGACGTCCGCAAAGGTCATCCCGCCGAAGGGGTCACCGGCCGTGCTGGTCCACCCGGCGTCGGTCGGAATGTCGGTGACCGCCCCGGGAATGTCGGTGCGGCGATCGCCGACTCTGACCCCGAAGGACGTGCCGGTTTGCCGATACGTATTCGCGACCGTCGTGCCCTCGTTTTCGCCCGGCAAAAAGACGTTGGTCGTGGCCACCGCCACGAATTCGTTGAAGGGAACCGGAATGTCGGTGATCGCGTAGCGCCCACAGGTGTCCTGGAACACGCCCCCAACGTTGAGCGGCGGCGTGTTGTCCGGGTTGGCCGCAAACTGCAGCGGGTCGAACGCCCGCACCTGCACCGAGCAGGGGCCGTCGGCGGTCGGGTTCGCCTGATCGCACAGCGTGGGGGTCGCATCCGAGCCCTCGACCTCGGCGAGCTCTTCGCCGGTGGCGATGTCGACCAGGGTGCCGCAAACCGTCGCCTGGAGTCCCGGGTCCGACGGCAGCCGACACTGCGGCATTTCCCCGTCGCAGCCGCCGCCACCGCCGACGCCAATGCAAACCACGCTGCCGTCGGGCAGCTGCTCGGCGACGGTGTTGGCGCCGCAGACCAGGTCGGGCACGCAAGCGCCCTCCGAGGCGTCAAAGCGGGTCCCGGTGCCGCAGCTACTCGGGTCTACGACCGTATCGGGCAGCGAACACTGGCCGTCGATCTCGATCGTGCCGTTTCCGCACTCGACGGTCTCGCAACCCGACGCGCCCAGGGCCGCGGAAGTTGCAAGAACCAACAACGAAAGGAGTCGTGACGAAAACATGGGGTACCTAGAAGTTGATGCGGTCGTCGTCGAGGTCGACGAAGATGCCGGCCTCGGCGCGAAGCGACTGAAAGAGTCGGTTTTGCAGGGAGATGCGAATCACACCGCGCTGCTGGCCCGCCTGCGGAGTGCCCGACATGTAGTGAAAGCCGATGGGCGACTGCTGGCTGTCGGGCAGGTCGGCCGGGAACTGCGGGGCACACAGCTGGGGGCCGATATCCGGGTTTGCAAAGTCCTCGATGCTGCAGTCGTACTGAAAGTTGATGAGCAGCGCGTCGATGTCCTCGAGGTTGGTATCGACGAAGAACTGCGCCCCGCCGTAGAGCTGGCCGTTTCGCTCGTCCGAGCCGTCGACAGCCCCCAAAAAGACGCCATTGGTCGGCGTGCTGAGAACCTCGTCATTGCCGACGTAGTACTGGGGATGCTCGTCGAAGATCGCCAGGCACAGGGCGCGGCGCGCCGCGCTGCTCTCGTCGTCGAGGCACTCGGGCGGAGGAATCAGGGTGTCGTCGTAGCCGGCGTCGTTGGCGCACAGGGTGCCTGGCGCCGGTGCCTCGAACGGCGTGTGTTCGACCACCGCCTTGAGCGTGTTGGAAAGAAGGTTCTGATCGCCGACCCGACGCTCGGCGGTCAGGATGCGAATCGCCGAGTCCATCGGCGTGTCGGGATCGAACTCGGCCCCTTCCGGTACGTCGAGCTCCGCCCGCAGTTTTGCGACCAGCTGGGTCGAATGCAGGCCGGGAAACGGCGAACGCTCGTCCTCAATGAAGCACGGCCCGCTTGGGTCGATGATGGGCACGACGTCGAACTCGGCGACCTCGAACGCAAAGGCGCTCTCGCCGTCGTCTCCGCTGCGAACGGCCACGAACATATAGTGAGTGCCGGCCGGCGGCCGACCGTCGTCGGCGCGGTCGTCGATATCGCGGTCGCCGGGCACCTGGGTGCCCGCGCGAAACGAGACCTGGATGTTGGATCCGGGAAAGGGTTCCACGCATCCGTTGGAGAGCAGCACTGCTGCTGCGGCGGCGCCGATCAACACCGAGCGTTTGTCAGGCTTCATAAGCAAGCCCCTCCGGCGGTGCCGTCTGCTCGTGGTCGACCGTTCGACCCTGCTCGACTGCACCCGCCCCTGAGGTGTGTTGATGTTATCCGTGGCTCGAATCGCAAGTCAACGAATCGGCTCGCCGGTCGACGCTACGCGGTTGCGCGATGAATGTGGGTGGGGGTGCGAGCGACAGGCGTTGGCGCGTTGCGATCACGTCGAGTCAGCGGCGACGCGCCCGACGATTCCTTTGCGCGAAACGCGGGTGGTTGCGCACTGCCAGCCCGTCGAACTCAGTGTTGAAACCGAAAGCCGATCGTAAGCGCCAACGTTCGTGCGTCGTGGTCTCCGGGGGCCGGGTTTGCCGCCGTGGCCGGACTTATAGAACCCGGCGGATTCAGAATGACGCCCCCGAGCTCGTCGCTGTTGTCCTCGATTTCGACGGTCATCGTCTGGTTGACTTCGATCGAACCGTCGAGGGTCCATCCGTCGGCGATTCCGACAGAAACTCCGGCGGTGCCGAAGACCGCGTGGCCGTCCGAGAGCGCGCGGTCGGTGGTGCGGTCGGGGATGACGCGGCTGTCGTACCCGCCGCCCAGCCGGGCTGTTGCCCGCTCACCCAGGCGAAGCTCGGCGCCGGCGCGAAGGATCAGGTTGTCGTTCCAATCCAACAAAATGACCTGATCCGGCAAATCCACAGCGGGAAACGCGAACCGAATCGTGTTGAGGCGCGACCAATCGATCCAGTCGACCTGCCCCGACAAAAGCAGCCGCTCCGTAGCGTGAACGGCAACCCCGAATCCCGCGCTCTGCGGCCACTGCTGCTGAAGGTCGAAGGAAACGGTCCGCGGACCGTTGCCGAAGTCGAAGTCGCCCTCGCCGTCGATGCTGTTGGTCATGGCCGTGCGATAGACGGCCCCGATGCTCAGCCGATCGGTGGGCTTGAGCATAATACCCAGGTTGCCGCCGACCCCGAGGCCCACGCCGTCGAGGTTGGCGTCGATGGGCTTGTTGGTCGACACCAACGATACAACGCCAATGCCGATGCGCAGCGCCGCCCCGATGGCGAGCTTGTCGTTGACCTCGTACGAGAAGCCGGGCGCGATTTCGATGGCGAAGCTGGTCGTCTCCTCGTAGGCCGGCAGCTGCTGATTGTCGAACGGCGCAAAGTCCGCGACGCCGCCGAAGTACGCCCAGGCACCGATGCCCACGGTGAGGCGGCTTGGCGTGCCGTCGATGGTTGGGCGATACGCGTACCCGATCGTGGGCAGCGGCAGAATGCCGTTCTCGAGCGCCTGCGGCTCGCACAGCTCGCTCGGTGCGTCGCCCGAACACGTCGCGTCGGCGAAGCGCGGCGTGTACTCGCGGTCGACCGAGACCACTTCCACGGAGAACAACAGCGAACCCGAGGCACCGAAGGCCAGGCCGGCGGGATTGAAGTGCAGCGCCGAAGGGTCGTCGACCACGGCGGACACCGCCCCGCCCATGCCGGTTGCCCGCGCGGACAGCGCGTTGGACCGCGCGGGACCGCCAGCCAGCGCCGCGCCGGTTAGCGCGACAGCGAGACCGGCCACGGTGCCAACCTGCAGGCAGCGCGCGATCATTGGGATCCCTCCACCGCGTCGGGACCGTCGTTGCCGATCACCAGCTCCGAAGCGCCGGCATCGGGGCCGTCGGCGACGATGCACTGCCCGGCCTCGACGTCGCACACCTCGCCCTGGGCGCGAAAGCAATCCTGATCGCTTTCGCACGAGTCATCGGGCAGATCGTTGCGGAACAAGAAGCATCCGCTCAACGTTGCGAGCATCAGCACGGCGCCCAATCGCTTCACCAGTCGATCTCCCCTTGCAACACCGCCGCCGCGCCCACCGCGCCGCCCCCCGCCGGGTCCTCGACGGGCACCACCGTGACCGGCACGGACACGCCTCGACGGGTCTCTTGCCGGTTCTCGACGAGGTAGTAGAGGCTCACGCCCAGGCTCACGGCCGCGAGACCGTAGGCGACGCCGGAAATGGTCGCGTTGCGGCGGGCCCGGTCGCTGGCGTCGTTCATTTCTTCGCGGGTGCGAATGGGCAAAACGTCGCCGGTAGCGCCCGTCACCGGGCGACTGATCTCGCGATCGAAGATGTCTTGAGCTTCCTCGCGGGCGTTGGCCTCGAGGGCGTCGAAGGCGATCCCGACGCCGGTAAAGGCGGTCGCGACTCCCAGGGCGATCCAGCCGGTGCGTCGCCCGGCGGCGCGCTCGCCCGCGGGCACGAGCTGCACCTCGACCGAGCGATTCTGGCCCTTGACCACTCGCACCCGCCGTTCCCACGGCTCGTAGCCTGCCGCCTCGATGCGAACCTGGTGCACGCCGCTCGCCCCCTGCCACCGGCCATCGTCGTCGAGAGTGACGCGCTTGCCGTCGACGATCACCGCGTAGTTGT